>OKVZ01000035.1_pt1 | contig 111729 bp, 107 predicted proteins | sample 1606851 | NCBI WGS metagenome assembly OKVZ01 (sample SAMN03281010, study PRJEB24777) | human gut metagenome | isolation source: fecal sample PR157 from 1 month old male Malay infant, caesarean delivered... | reverse complement strand
GCAGTGAGAGCAGAGATAGCGCTGATGTCCGGCAGTACTTTTACCGTTACGCACCACGCCTTCAGTAGCTGAGCAGGAGGGACAACTGATGGAGATGGAAGCCACGGGAGCACCTCAAAAACACCATCATACACTAAATCAGTAAGTTGGCACCATTACCCGTAAACCTGCCCGCACAGCCCGCGACAATAGCGATAAACCTTTTACTTCGCAGGAACTGACCCGGATATTTTCCGGTCCTGTATTCTCCGGGCAGGCAGCACCTTACGAAGATATGGATTACTGGGTTCCCATCATCCTTTACTACACAGGTTGTCGCGTTGAAGAAGTGGCCCAGCTACACAAGCGTGATATTCAGCATCGCGATGGCGTTTTATGTATGAAATTACAGGAAAACGAAACGCAGTCCATCAAGACAGGCAAGACACGCTATGTCCCAGTACCGTTGCATGTTCTAGAGCTGGGCTTCTCTGAGTTCGTCAGCCGCAGGAATGGCTTTCTGTTTTCCGACAAAGCCCTTGCTGAGCAAAAGTACTCAACCAATTTCGCTAAACGATTTAGCCGTTACATCAGAAACAACGGCATTGAGCGTGACGAAATATCACCAACGCACAGTTTCCGCCATACCTTCATCACGAACTGCCGAAGAGCCGGAATTGCGATGGACATTCGCGATAGCATCACAGGCCACATCAGCCCACAGCAAAATGAAAGCGGTAATTATGGTGACAAGCCAGTAGAAACAAAGCTGGCAGCTATCGAGAGTATCCCAAAGTTAAATCTTCACCGAATCAAGGATTGGAGCCGCTAACGGTACAAGCCATGAATCAGCAGATTAACTACGGAGATGATCGATATGCTAAAAATTCCAGATAATGACTGGCGGATAGTTGGCGGGGGCCCCCAAATTTCCGTTGCTTTCTTGCGGAAAGTGACGCCTCAGGCAGCCAGATTTACTCAATGGGTACAGCGGACACATGCCAGATTGCTCAAGGCTCCCGAGGATGTCCTGTCGTGCTGCACATCCGGCCTTATTGACGGTGAAATTCCCGACAAAAACGGCTGGCTTTCCGCTGGAGATGCCCTTGCAATGCTGACTTACAGCGTTCATCCCAGCCAGAACGTGCCTCTCATTGATGCGATTGAGCAAAAATCAGGTCTGACACTGCCAGTGAGGCCCGGTGAAAGCCGTCTTGAGGGGCAATTTGCTGTCAAATTACGCGATTTGATAGTCGAACTAAAGGAACAGCCGCATTTCGTCCACTATGAGCTTATACAGCAAAAGCAAATTGACCGTTATCGGGTGGATTTCTTCCTCACCGAGCAGTGGTACACCGATATGGCAAAAGGAAAAACCGCTAAACGCCAGTTCATTATTGAATTTGACGAGGAAGCCCACCGGACGACGCGTTATCAACTCAATGATAAACGGCGGGATCGGTGGCTGCGGAAAAATCTACCCGACGTAAAGCTAATCAGGGTCAGACACGAAGAGATGGAAGTATGGCTGGAGGCTGTCCGCCAGCTAAAGCGCTTCGTCAGTATTGAGGATTGCTATGCTCACTGCCTGCGAATGGCCTGTATCAGCCTTTCTAAATCAACGTTAAAGATAAGTAGCAAGTCGGCCCAAAAGGCCTATGACGCGGCCCATAACGAATGCAGTTTCCTGCTGAAAAGTCCAAAGCAGCCCCTCAGCGAAATGGGTAAACTGCTGGACAGGCTGGAGATCCCCTTTGATATATGCCGTGACAGATGCTTTCAGCGTGCAAAATTGAGGTCATACGGCATATAAACAGAAAAGTTGCTTAAAAGTTACATCAAAAGCCTAAGGGATTAGGCTTTCCCCCTGCCCAAACGTTGTAACCTTTGTAACCTAACCCCAAGACACTTATATAGGTTTATAGGGTTTTATCATTTTTTATTACTCAAATTCATCTTACTCATAGCATCCTACAGATAATTATCCTTAAGCTATCAATACAAACTCGCATTTCCCAAAAGTGCAAAGTTTCCGTCATATCCATACATCGAACTGAGCGACAGCTTAATGATTTTGCTGCCTCCACTCCCCCAAAAGTTCTTTTCACGTCAGAAGCCACCAGACGCCCTGTAGGCCTCTCCCGACCTTTCTGCACTTAAGGGCATGAATCACTCCTAAACGCAGCTCACGGGCCCGTATAGATCGTCTGACAGGCATCCAAAGCCGCTCGTCCAAGCCGCCTTTCCAAGATTCCCCGCTCCACAGGTACAAGAAATATGCAGATCACCACAGGAGGCTGAATCATGCATGATGAAATCATTAATCAGGCCCGCGAAATCCTCACTCAACGGCTCTACCGTACCGACACACTGGCATCACCGCAGGACACCGCGAGCTATCTGGCTTTACAGCTTGGCGACCGGGAGCAGGAAGTGTTCAGCGTGATATTCCTCGACAACCGTAATCACGTCCTGAACTATCAGGAAATGTTCCACGGCAGCATAGCGACAACACCAGTCTATCCCCGCGAGATTGCCCGGCAGGCGCTTAAGCTCAACGCCGCAGCTGTTATCTGTTCCCATAATCACCCATCTGGCAACGCCGAGCCATCCGTTCAGGATAAAGCGATAACGCTCAATATTCAGAAAGTTATGGAGCTAATCGAAGTCCGACTGGTAGATCACATCGTCGTGGGCGGTGGTCAAACAGTTTCATTCGCAGAAAGAGGCTGGCTATGAACTGGAAATCCTTGCTTGTTGAAGCCCTGTTAATGGCCCTGACGACCTTTGCAACCGTCTTCTTCCGGGGAATGGCAGCAGGCTACGGCTCAGAAGAAGATTTCCTCTAATCCCCTACTACCGCTAGACCCATACCAATAGCCCATGCCCTAAAGATCTGCCGCTGACACAACGATGGAATGCCCGTTAAGGCCATGCCACAGGGTTGTTTTGGCGTTTTGGCAGGTCTTTGCATCGTAGCATGGCCTATTGGCAGGGTAAGGAGTCCACATGGCTACAGTCGGCTACGCCCGCGTGTCCACCACCGGGCAAAGTTTGGATACACAGCTCGAAGCTCTATCCGGTTGCGAGAAGATATTCAGGGAAAAAGTTAGTGGAGCAAAGGATGACCGCCCCGAGTTACAGGCAATGCTTGAGTTTGTCCGCGAAGGCGATACAGTGTTTGTAACAAAACTTGACAGACTGGCTCGTAACACCCGCCACCTGCTTGAGATCTCGGAATATCTGCAAGAAAAAGGCGTGGCGTTGAACATCCTCAATATCGGCATTAATACGGCCACACCAACCGGAAAACTCATGCTAACCATGATTGGGGCTATCGCCACGTTCGAACGTGAAATGATGCTGGAACGTCAGGCCGAAGGTATTGCTCTGGCAAAGCTAAAAGGCAAATACAAAGGCCGGAAAGCGACCGCACGTAATCAATCAAAGGAAGTGATAGAACTATTAGAAAAGGGGCTGAGCAAACCGGAAATATCCCGTCAGTTGGGGATAGGCATAACCAGCATTTACCGAATAGTTAAGACTAATCAGCCTGACTTAATGAAGGATAAGTAATGAAAGTTTTGATGCTCACTATAATTTCTGCGTTAATTTGGACTAACAGTTGCCTTGCTGGCAATTTACAAAAAAACATTTCCATTCAATGTGATAACGGTGTGAAGGCAACTTTCAACACTGAGCAACTGGAGATTTCTAGCTTGTTGCTCTTACCGTTCAAAAGAGTCGAAGAACAAGATGATAACAAAACAATAGTAGTTTATGGCAATGATCGGGCCGATACAAAGATACTAATTCAGTATGCAGGTCCAAAAGTATTCTTACAAGACAGAAACAACTGGATTCCTTGTGATGCCTATCGCACTGAATCCTGAATAAGGATTGCAAAATGAATTATGTTGCAGCACTGACAACAGCATTACTGCTTACAGCGGCGATCAATCTCCCTGTCCAAGCGGAAGATGCTCCTATTGATATTTCATTAACATGTGAGAACAACATAACGGCTGATTTTCATTATGCTGATGGATATGGATTTATTGATATCAATGCCCCCTATGGACATCGAAAAATCAAATCCTATAAGGCCAGCAGCGAAGGGAAGTTTAGTATCATAACTTTCTATGACGGTGAGTCATTTGCGAAGATGGCATTCATAACCAACGGAGGAACAAATCATATTGAATTAAAAATTGGTCCACAGGGTGAATGGAATACCTGTAAGGGAGAAAGAGGATGATACTTAAAAACCGTCCCGAGGCCCTGCTACTTCTGGCTGTCGCACTTGCTCTCGCGTCGATAGGATACGCTAGAGGTATTGTGGGCTTTTCCGTCTGGACTACTGATGCTGACTACAGTTTCGGTTTACAAGTTATGCTGCCCCGCGTCGGACTTATGATCAGCGGCTTTATGGGAGCATGTGGTGCATTCGCTGTTGCAAATAAATGCAGTCAGTCAAAAGATGAACTCAGTGCTATATATAAGCTGGCATCTATCGTTATGTTCATTATTGGTGCTGGCCTTCTTATCTACGGAATATGGAACTGGAAAACGGACTATCAGCTACTCTATAGCATATTCGGGCCTGCATTTGTTGGAAATGGAATGTTCATATTCACACACTCCTCAAAATGGCTTAAAAATAAAGCTGTCACATCGGCTATCACAGCGATATGGCTGATACCAGCTTTTGCAATAGCGAGCATTGGCAGGCCCTCGCCCTTTGATCCAATGCAGTTTATCGATGTACTCAATGGCGGCACTGGTCTGTTCATCCTAATGGCGGCGGTGAGTGGTAGTTTCGTTATGAACAGTCTGATAAAGCACCCGACTTGATACGTGGTACAAAGTAGTGGTACATTCGGAATAGAAGCGTAAAGGTAACTTACTGTTATTCGGTGATTTCGTTGCTGTAGAAACGAATCCTTGGTTCGATTCCGAGTCCGGGCCCCCCTATTTAAAGAACCCGCCCAAAAGGCGGGTTTTTGCTTTTGGGCTAGTCCACCGTTGGACGGGCCAGAGTCTGGTTTCTACAGAAATAAAGTGGTACCGGATCAACTACTCTGGTCAGGAAGAAGAGTACTTCAACATGTTGCTCGAGGGCGTCCGGATAGTATCAATATCCCCTGCAATGGCTACTGGCGATAACCCTAACGAAATCCCTATGGAAACTGTCGAACTCAGGTACGAGAAAATCACCTGGAAGCATAACGATGGGAACATCATCTTTAGCGATGCATGGAACGAGCGTCAATCGGCGTAAACATCATAAGGGGCTTTCTGCCCCTTAGTCATACAGCCAGCGTCCGGCTTTTGCCGACTCAATAATCATCTCAAGCGTTAGCGGCTTATACTGACGATCGCGGAATTTTTTTCTGAGCCGAAACTGAAACCAAAACAGCTCCGGTTCAAAATCATTGTCCATCACAAAGTTGCTGTACTCAATTCCATACCGGGTGAAAAGGTCAAGCAGCATGTCCTCAAGATCTTCAGGTACGAGATTGAAATGCTCCTGGAAGGTCCATTTTTTCCTTGCCGGAGATTTACGGTCACTGTAATTCTCAGTGAGGTAATCTAACAATTCTTGCTCATCATGTAGCATCAGAAAAATTTCCAACCAGTCTCTTCAACCGTGTCCATTACAACGTCCTTTCTCTCGTTTTGAGCCAGAGTAAATCCATAGCTAAAACAAGGATGTCGTCACCGTCCAGTTTTCTTAAAACTCAGAATACCGCCCGCCAGTCATTTCTATGCTTTTGGTTTCTCCCCACCTCAGGGATCGTTCCCACCTGCGCCCAGCAGTTTGTTTCTGAAGATAAACAAACACGCCTCGTTGAAGTTCTCCGCCCCCAGCCGTTCCGAGAGCGCCATTCGTTTGCGATAGAGACTTTTCACCGACGTATTCAGCTCGCCTGCAATCTCCTCCATTGACATCCCTGCTCTCAGCAACCGCAACATGATCGTTTCATGCGTGCTCAGCCGTAAATTCAGCAGCCACTTCGTGGTCAGGCGACGGCCCTTCATATTGAGCACCAGGTTAAACAGCGAGGCCATGTCCGGCGCCGTCAGCGACGTGTTCATAAACAGCTTCATACTGAGCAGATTCTCCTCGCGATGGCGCATATCAAGCATAACGCAGCAAATCGTTTTTTTCGTTCTGGCCGGATGGCGTATCAGGTAATCATATAAACGGAGCGGCGCACGACTATCAATCAATACAGAATATTCATCTGCACCGTTATCAAATATGTTTCTGTCAATCGAATCGAGCAGGATAATATCCGGAAAAAATATCCGCATCCCCCTGACAAGGTAGCGATCCTGAGTCACTAACACTATTGAAGTTGCCACTAACCATCCCTTTTAGATTAAAGCAAGAACGATCCTGCGAAAAGAAGACCGCCTTCGTTTTATAGCGCTGTTATATTAACGATAGATGTATTCTGGCTTTAGACATCCCTCAATACACACATTGATGAGTAAGACTTCCTGTAGACTATCATTCAATGTCTGTCTTTAATTATAAATAAAAAACAATCGCAGAAAAGTCACTTCTCTAAACATTAAGAATTTTTGTCATGAAACTTCCCAAACATGCACCAGAAAGTACTTTAATTGAGGCTAGCAAGCGTCATTAAAAATATATACAAAACTGTCACAATAAAAATAAAATCATTATATTTCAATGAATTACAATTAATCACTCAATTCAAAATAAACACAAAAATCTGCTCATTACAGAATTATCTCAAAACGACGCAGCCGCTTTTCAGCATATTTACCGGGCAACATATCGGGTGTACATTACCTCCCATCCAGTCCACTAAGATGAGGCGCCATAATTACCTTTAAGTAAGTACCTCTTAACGTTACTGCATTCAGATTTAATGTTCTCATTTATGGCCTTTAACGCAGAGTTAAAAGGCAGCCGTGTTATGCAATGGATTCATGATAAACAAATGGCAAATAGATATGGAAAGATCGCTTCGCTTCAGTACATTATTCTTTTATCGCACCCCAACATTATTGTTTCTGTTATTACTCTTTCCTGTTCTGGTTCAGGCGACGGAATCCGTTTATGAGCAACAGATTCAACAGGCGCGTAACGGTAATTACACGTCGTTTCTCGATTATCTTCAGCGCTATCAGCAGCAGCATGCCCTGACGCCTGAGCACGTTGCGGACTGGTTACAGGTGGCGGCCTGGGCAGGCCATGATAACGAGGTTATTCAGGTCTGGCAGCGCTACAGCATTTATATGCCGCTGCCCGCCCGCGGCGTTGCGGCTGTCGCGCAGGCCAGACGAAATCAGAAAGCGTGGGAGCCCGCTCTGGCGCTCTGGAAAGAAGCGCGCAGCCTTGCGCCGGATAACGACGATTATCGTATCGGCTACATCAAAACCCTGGCCGATGCCCGTAAAGATACGCTTGCCCTTCAGGAGGCCCGACGGCTGGTGGCGGAGGCCCCCTCGCAGGCGCATCTTCAGACGCTGGCATACGTCTGGCTACGCCAGGGAAAAGGCTGGGATCGGCTTTTAGCCGACACGCGCGCGCTGTATATCGCGTCAGAAAATCACGCGCTTCTCCGCGAGCGGGTCGACGCGCTAACGGATAACCGGGTCAATACCCCCGCGCTCCTGCTTTCACAAAAGGTGGCGCTAGCCCCCGCGGAGCGTCGTCGTCTTGAGCTGAATGCCGCCGCCGAAAGCGTTCGCCTTGCAGACGTGCCGGGCAGAACAGAAAAGGAGCGCCTGCAGCTTGCGCAATCTGCGCTGAATCGTTACGACGCGCTGCTTTCTCGCTGGCAGAGCGAGCCGCAGGCGGCGGAAGACGTCGTGCTTGCGCGTATCGACCGGCTCGGCGCGCTGTATGCCCATGCCGATTACCCGCGGGTCATCAGCGAATATCAGGATCTGACGGCAGCCCGGCATCCGGTGCCGGGCTGGGCAATCGGCTGGGTGATCTCCGCATATCTGCAGGAGAAAAACGCTGCCGCCGCCTTCGCGCTTCTGCAACGCTATCCGCAGTACGCATCCGATCCGCAGGACGAGGAGCACGCGCTTTTCTACGCCTGGCTGGATACGGGAGAGTATCCGTCCGCCCGCCGGTATGCAGAGCGCCACACCCGCAACGTTCCCTGGACCCGTTACGATTTCGGTTCCCCTACCCCTCAGCCGAACGATCGGTGGCTTACCGGTCAGTCGCTCCGTTTTAACTATTTGCTGGCGACGAATGCCCTGCCGGAAGCCGAAAAGCTGGCGCGACGTCTGGCAGCAACCGCGCCGGGCAATCAGGGATTGCAGATTGACTACGCCACCCTGCTTCAGGCGCGAGGCCTGCCGCGCGCGGCCGAGCAAACGCTGAAAATGGCGGAGGCGCTGGAGCCCTCGAATCTGGAGCTTGAGCAGCAGCAGGCTTACGTCGCCATGGATCTGCAGGAGTGGCGGCAGATGGATTTACTGGCTGACGACGTTGTCGCCCGTGCGCCGCGCGATCGCAGCGCCAGGCGTCTGGACAGGCTCCGTACCGTCCACCATATGTCCGAGCTGCGCCTCAACGCGAGCAAGGGTTTGCACTCCGATAACCCCGTCAGCGGGACGCACGACCTCAACTGGGACGCCACGCTCTATGGCCCGCCCATAGCGGATAACTGGCGGCTGTTTGCCGGCACCCGCTATGCAGAGGGCAATTTCGATGAAGGCAAAGGCTCCAGCCGTCACCTGTTGGGCGGCATCGAATGGCGGCCACGCGATCTCCAGCTCGAAGCCGAGCTCTCCAGCAACCGCTATCATGGGGCAAACAAATCGGGGGCTCGCCTCTCAACGACGTACAGCCTCACCGATAGCTGGCAGGTCAGCGGCAGCCTTGAGCGCCTGTCGCGCAACACGCCCCTGCGGGCGTTACGCAACGGGATCAGCGCCAACCGGGGGGAAGGCGGGGTGCGTTGGTATCAAAACGAGCGCCGTGAGTACCAGTTCAGCGCCGCCGTCAGCCGCTTCTCGGATCATAACCGCCGACAGGAATACACCCTCACGGGCAAGGAGCGTCTCTGGCAGACCCCGTCCCTGACGATGGATCTCGAACCGGGGATCGCCGCCAGCAAAAACAGCCTGCGGGACACCCTCTATTACAACCCGGCGCGGGATCTCTCCGTGACGGCCGCCCTGGCCGTTGACCATGAGCTGGTCCGCCATTACGACACCCTCTGGAGCCAGCAGTTCGTGGCGGGAGGCGGCCGCTACTGGCAGAAAAATCAGTCCGCTGGTGCCATCGCTGTGCTGGGTTACGGACAACGCGTTCAGTGGAACAACGTCATGGATACCGGCGTGATGCTGAACTGGGACAAGCGCCCTTACGACGGCAAACGCGAGAGCAACCTCTCCGTCACGTTTGATGCGACTTTACGCTTTTAAGGATGATGATAATGAACACACGTTTTTCCGCGAGCCTGATACTCATCGGCTGGCTCTGCCTCAGCGCAAATGTCTGCGCGCAGGCATTTTCGTTTATTGCGCCCAAAGATCGGCCGCAGCTGGAGGCGAGCAAACCCTGGCCGCAGAACCAGTTTCTGGTGCTGGCCTACCACGACGTCGAAGACGATGCCGCCGATCAGCGCTACCTCTCCGTGCGCACCAGCGCGCTAAACGAGCAGATCGGTTGGCTGCTGCACAACGGTTATCACGTCATCAGCGTGCAGGACATTCTGGATGCCCATGACGGAAAAAAAACGCTGCCGCCCAAAGCCGTTCTGCTCAGCTTTGACGACGGCTACAGCAGCTTTTACACCCGCGTCTGGCCACTGCTTCAGGCGTGGAACGTCCCTGCGCTCTGGGCGCCGGTGGGCAGCTGGGTGGATACGCCGGAAAATCAAAAAGTTAACTTCGGCGGCCTGATGACGCCACGCGATCGCTTCGCGACGTGGGATATGGTGCGCGAGCTCAGCCGGTCTCCGCTGATTGAGATCGGGTCGCACACCTGGGCCTCGCATTACGGCATTGTTGCCAACCCGCAGGGCAGCCGCGAACCGGCCATCGCCAACCGCTTTTACGATAAAGCGACGGGCCGCTATGAAACCGATCGGCAGTTCAGCCAGCGGATCGGCGATGACGTTCGCAAAGTGACTGAAAAAATCACGCAGGTGACGGGCAAGACGCCGCGCGCCTGGGTCTGGCCCTACGGTGCCGCCAACGGCACGTCGCTCGCCATCGCCAGACAGCAGGGTTATCAGCTGGCCTTTACCCTTGAGGACGGGCTGGGGAACGTGAAGGAGCTGGGGAACATCCCCCGTCTGCTGATCGCCGGCAATCCCTCGCTCAAGGCATTTGCCAGTACGGTCAGCCAGGTTCAGGAGCACGAACCCGTGCGCGTCATGCACGTCGATCTCGACTACGTTTACGATCCCAATCCAGCCCAGCAGACGCAAAATATCAACAGGCTGATCCAGCGGGTCTACGACATGAAAATCAGCCATGTTTTCCTGCAGGCGTTTGCCGACCCGCAGGGCGACGGCAGGATCAAGGCGCTCTATTTTCCCAACCGCCAGCTGCCGGTCCGGGCCGACCTCTTTAATTTTGTCTCCTGGCAGCTGCAAACCCGCGCGGGCGTAAAAGTCTTCGCGTGGATGCCGGTGCTCTCGTTCGATCTCGATCCTGCCCTGCCGCGCGTGCAGCGTCGGGACCGCTCGTCAGGCCAGCGGCGCGAAGCCACCGATCCCTATATCCGGCTCTCCCCGTGGGACCCGCAGGTGCGCCAGCAGGTGACGGACATCTATGAAGATCTGGCCCGCTATGCCAGCTTCAACGGGATCTTGTTCCATGACGATGCGGTGCTGACCGACGTGGACGATGGCCCTCAGAGCACAACACGTCAGAAAAGCCAGACGCTTATTGGGTTTACCCACGCCCTGAGCCTCGCGGTGAAGCATATCCGTGGCCCGCAGATAAAAACCGCGCGCAACATGTTCGCCTTGCCCATTCTGCAGCCCGAAAGCGAAGCGTGGTTCGCGCAGAATCTTGATGATTTTCTGGCGGAGTATGACTGGACGGTGCCGATGGCCATGCCGCTGATGGAGTCCGTCCCGGCAGACGAGAGTGATGCCTGGCTGACGCGTCTGGTTAAAGTGGTCGCCGCGCGTCACGGCGCGCTCGATAAAACCATTTTCGAGCTGCAGGCCCGGGACTGGGAGCGGAAACCGCAGCGCGCCGTTTCCGACAGCCAGCTGGCACAGTGGATGCGCGTGCTCCAGCTGAACGGCGTCAAAAACTACGGCTACTACCCCGACGATTTCATCAACAACCAACCTGATATCTCACGCATCAGGCCTGTATTTTCTTCGTACTGGTACCCTGACAATGACTGATCGCATTATCGCCTTTTCCATTTTATGTCTGGTATTCGGGTTGCCGTTAGGCGTGGCCGCCCTCTTTACCGGCGAGCTGATTCTGGATTTTGTGTTCTTCTGGCCGCTGTTCATGTCCGTGCTCTGGATAACCGGCGGGCTCTATTTCTGGTTTCAGCTTGAACGCCACTGGTCGTGGGATAAAGAGACGCCCGCCCCGACGCTCGCCGGTGAGCCGCTCATCTCCATTCTTATCCCCTGCTTCAACGAGGGAAGGAATGCCCGGGAGACCATCAGCGCCGCGCTGGATCAGCGGTATGAAAATATCGAAGTTATCGCCATCAACGACGGCTCGTCTGACAACACCGCGCAGGTGCTGCAGGCGCTGGCGCAGGAGCAGCCGCGCCTGCGGGTGATTAATCTTGCGGAAAACCAGGGGAAAGCGCTGGCGCTCAAAGCCGGGGCAGCGGCGGCCCGGGGCGATCTGCTGGTCTGCATTGACGGCGACGCCCTGCTCGACCGCGATACGGCAGCGTATCTGGTGGCCCCGCTGATTCAGTATCCCCACGTCGGTGCGGTCACCGGGAATCCGCGTATTCGCACGCGCTCCACGCTGATCGGCCGCATTCAAGTGGGCGAGTTCTCATCGATTATCGGGCTCATCAAGCGGACGCAGCGGATCTATGGCCGAGTCTTTACCGTCTCGGGCGTTATCGCCGCCTTTCGCCGACAGGCGCTGGCGGACGTCGGGTACTGGAGCCCGGACATGATCACCGAAGACATTGACATCAGCTGGAAGCTCCAGCTGCGCCACTGGGATATCTTTTTCGAGCCGCGGGCGCTGTGCTGGATCCTGATGCCGGAGACGCTCAAGGGCCTGTGGAAACAGCGTCTGCGCTGGGCCCAGGGCGGCGCGGAGGTGTTTCTGGTCAACCTTCGCAGGATTGTGCGCTGGGAGCATCACCGCATGTGGCCCCTGTTTCTTGAGTATGCCCTGTCAACGCTGTGGGCCTTCGCCTACGCCATGACGGTGCTGTTATTTATCCTCAGCCATATCACGCCGATTCCCGCCAGGCTGACCGTGGAGAGCCTCTTTCCACCGGCGTTTACCGGGCTACTGCTGGGCGTGATGTGCCTGCTGCAGTTCCTGGTCAGCCTGTTCATCGAGCGGCGCTACGAGCGGAAGGTGGCCAGCTCGCTTTTCTGGGTGATCTGGTTCCCGATGGTGTACTGGATGATCGGCCTGTTCACCACCCTCGTCGCATTTCCAAAAGTCATGCTTAAACGCCAGCGCGCCCGCGCGCGCTGGATCAGTCCGGACCGGGGAAAAGGAAGCCTTCAATGAACGAAAATACCTTAATTCTGACCGAACATCGGCTCTTGCCACGTCTTTTCGATGCCGCGTTAACGCTGGTGGCGTGGGGAGGCTTTCTGTTTTTCCTGTATGCCCGGCTCTGGATGCAGCTCACCGAGGAGAGCGACCACCGCTGGAGCGTGATTATTGCGTCCTTTAATACGGTGTTGCTCTACCTGCTGTTCGCCGCACTCAACGGCTGGCTGCTGATTTTGTGGTATCAGTACAATCGCCGTCGGGCCCACGCGAGGCGGCGTCAGCCGGGCTATTTTCACCAGGAGGAGCTAGCCCGCAGCTTTAATGTCTCACCGCAGATCATCTCCGAGATGAGCCAGTACAACCTGCTGACGGTCTATCATGACCAGATTGGCCGCATCATCGATCTGAAGATCAACGGGCAGGAAGAGGAAGAACAGTAACGAAACGCCCCCGCAGGATACCCTGCGGGGGCGTTTTTATTGCGGGTAAGAGCTACTTATCTTTAACCACGATCAGCGGCTCAATATCGCTCTCTTTCTTCACCACCAGCGAGTCATCGCCGCGCAGGCAGGTCCCACCGTAGTTCCCGCCCACGGTAAAGGTACAGACCTGTATGTACTTGCCGTCGACCTTCGGCAGGCACCACAGCTGCTGGTAGATGTTTTTGCGGTCAACAAACTTGCCGCTGGATTTATCCAGCAGCTCGTCCTGGGCGCTGATCAGATCGATATTGCTGCCGCAGCGTCCGGCAATCGGCTTAACGGCGTATCCGGTCTGCTTCAGCAGATCGTTGACCTCAAAATCGGTGTCGAGCAGGTAGCGGTGGTTCGGGAACAGTTGCCACAGCACCGGGAGAATCGCCTTGTTGCCGGGAATAACGGTCCACAGGGGTTCAAAGACCAGCACCTCCGGGCGCAGCAGGACGTCAATCAGGCGCACTTCGCCTTCAGGATGCCCGGTGCGGATCGGCACCGCCGCGTATTCGGTTTCGCTGACCTCGCGGATCTGCTCAATCGCCGTCTCCCACGCCCAGGTTTTCCACACGCAGTTGACGTGGCGACCTTCGTCGTCAATCAGCTGTCCGGCGGCATCCCAGCTCAGCGCCCCCAGCCCGTGCAGAATTTTGGTTTCAAACCCGGCCTGCATCAGCGAACGCTGAATAAAGAGCGCGTGATAGTCCTCTTCGACATCGTTGTCCTGCATGATGTGGACGAACGGCCGGGCGTGGCTGTGCTTCCAGGCGCCGGTTAGCTCTTCCAGCAGGCCTTCTGCCGGGTTATGCCCGTTGCCGCGATAGCCATTTTTCACCCACTCTTCGAGAATCAGCCCGCCCTCGGTATGGCAGGAGGCGGAGTCCGCGTTGTACTCGTAGACCTTGATGCCGCGCTCATCCATGCAGAAATCCATACGACCGGTGATCATATGGTGACGACGCCACTGCCAGGAGAGGCGCAGGCGCGGCCAGAGGATTTTCGGGATGTCGAAAAGCGCCAGCAGGCTGTCGTCTTTCAGCACCTTGTCCGTGGCGTGCAGGTACATCAGGTGCAGCTCGTTGGTGGCTTTGATCAGCTCCTGCTCGGCGCTTTCGGTAATGGTGAAGTACTGGCAGGGATCTTTGTTGATCACGTGACCGTTGGCGCGAATATACGCCTGCTGCAGCGCGTCATTTTCGTTGAGCCATTTCCCGTCGAACTGACGTGTGTTTTTCAGCCGCGCGCCGCTGATTTTCAGCAGTTCGCCGTCGATTTCCGGCTGCGGAATGCTGTGTTCTGTGTCGTCGGTCTGGATCATCCAGCCGAGAATTTCCGTGTCGCTGAAGGTGTCGTGGAGGGTGTAACACCCGTTCTCCACGCTCAGGCGCAGCTCGCGCGTCCACTGCTGCCCGAGCGGCAGCGGAGAGTGAATCACGTTCTGCTCGGCGATACGCACCTTATCGTCCAGAAGCTGGGTGATCACCGCCACGTGGCCGGTCTCATGAAACTCGCCACCTTTTTGCCAGATCAGCAGCGCTCCGGCGCGCGGCGCGCGTTTTGAGCCGTTGGCAAAAGCCTGAAGGGGCAGAATGTTATCGTTCACCACCTGACGCAAAAAGCGCAGAGAGAAAATTTCCCACGCCATACCGACGTCGGTAAACACAAAGCCATAGTTGAGGAACAGGAAACGGCGGGCAAACTCAACGCACTGCCACTTGTGGCCCATGTATTCGTTGCCGATGTAGCTGCGGAAATCCGCATCTTCCGGATAGTTTCGCGGGTCCAGACTGCCGTAATTTGAAGAGTAAATCGCCACGCCACCGGGCGCATAGCCTAACAATGTCCCGAAGGGCGCATCACTGCTTAACGTTCCTTTACGCATGTATCCAACCTAAAACAGGCAGGCGGCAATTTTTATGGGTTGTCGTCGTCTGCACGTTGTAATTAACCTGACAGAGGAGCGTTTATCATACACCTGCGTGGTAAATAATTCGCCTTACCCGGCCGACAAAACGCAAAACCCTTTAGGTCGGGTAAGCGAAGCGCCACCCGACACGTTTAAGGCTCACATCTTAAACAGCCAGCACGCCGCGAAATGCCCTGGCGCGATCTCCTGCATGGCAGGCTCCTGCGTCTGGCAAACCGGCATGGCGTGTGGGCAGCGGCTGCAGAACTTACAGCCCGGCAGCGCGGACGTAGGGCCGGGCATTTCGCCGCGCAGGGTGGCGTCTTCGAGGTTGCGAATCCGCGGGTCGGGCTGGGGAACCGCCGCCAGCAGCGCGCGGGTATAAGGGTGCGCCGGACGCTGATACAGCTCATTCGCCGGGGCTACCTCCACCAGTTTGCCAAGGTACATCACCCCAATGCGGCTGGAGATATGGCGCACCATCGAGAGATCGTGGGCGATGAACAGATAGGTCAGCCCCAGCTCCTGCTGCAGGTCCTGCAGAATATTCACCACCTGCGCCTGCACCGAGACGTCCAGCGCCGAGAGCGGCTCATCGCACAGCACAAATTCGGGACGCACGGACAACGCGCGGGCAATACTGATGCGCTGGCGCTGCCCGCCGCTGAACTCATGCGGAAACCGCTCAAGGTGTTCCTGCTTAAGCCCCACTTTGTAGAGCAGCGTTTCCGTTCGTTCGCGCTGTTCTTCACGGCTGTAGCCGTGGATCTGCATCGGCTCGGCCACCAGCTGCCGCACCGTCATGCCGGGGTTGAGCGAGGAGTAAGGATCCTGAAAAATCGCCTGCATCCGCTTACGCAGCGGCTTGAGCTCTTTTTCGCGGGCATGGGCAATCGCCTGTCCGGCAAAGTGGATCTCACCCGCGGTGATATCGAAAAGGCGCAGGATGGCGCGACCGAGGGTGGATTTCCCGCAGCCGGACTCGCCCACCAGGCCAAACGTCTCGCCGGGCTGGATATCAAAGCTCACGCCATCAACCGCCTTCACCGCCGCGCCTTTACGCAGCAAACCGCCGTTAAGCGCATAGTGTTTGCGCAGATCGCGCACACTTACTAAAGGGGCCTGTTGTTCACTCATGCCTGAATCTCCTTATCGGCCCATAGCCAGCAGGCGGCGCGATGGCCTTCACCCATGGCGTAAAAAGCGGGCTGCCGTTCACACTGGGGCATGCGTTTCGGGCAGCGTTCGGCGAACGGACAGCCCGGCGGCGGGTTAAGCAGGCCAGGCGGCGCGCCTTCAATGGGCGATAAACGTTGGTTGACCTCATCCGGGCGCGGCAGCGAGGCCAGCAGCCCCTGGGTATAAGGATGCGCAGGGCGATAAAAAATGTCCTCCACGCTCCCCTCCTCCATCACCAGCCCGCCGTACATCACCACCACGCGGCTGCAGACCTGCGCCACCACGCCGAGATCGTGGGTGATCAGCAGAATCGCGGTTTGGGTCTGCTGTTGCAGGCTTTTCAGCAGTCGCAGGATCTGCGCCTGAATGGTAACGTCCAGCGCGGTGGTCGGCTCATCGGCAATAAGCAGCTTCGGGTTGCAGGAGAGCGCAATGGCGATCATCACCCGCTGGCGCATCCCGCCGCTGAACTCGTGGGGATACTGGTCGTATCGGCGTTCCGCCTCGGCAATGCCCACCTGTTCCAGCATGGCGATCGCCGCCGCTTTGGCCGTTCTTTTGGTGAGCCCTTTATTGCGCATCAGGATCTCTGCCATCTGTTTGCCGATGGTCAGCACCGGGTTCAGGGCGGTCATCGGATCCTGGAAAATCATCGCGATCTCGTTGCCGCGAATGGCGCGCATCTGCGCGGGCGTTTTCTGCGCCAGATCGTCATTCTGGAAGCGAATGCTGCCGCCGGTTATCCGTCCGTTGCTCCCCAGAAGCTGAATGATCGACTTACAGGTGACGCTTTTCCCGCAGCCCGACTCGCCGACGATGCCGACGAGTTCGCCCGGCTGCACCTGAAAGCTCACGCCGCGCACCGCGTGAACCTCGCCCTCGCGGGTGCGGAAGGTGGTTTGCAGGTTCTCCAGCGCTAATAAGCTACTCATCGCGATTCGCTCCTGGCTCAAAGGCGGTACGGAACACATCGCCCAGCACGTTAAAGCTGAACACCGTCAGCAGGATCAGAATGCCGGGGAACATCGCCAGCCACGACGCTTCGCCAATATACGACTGGGCGTTGTTGAGCATGCTTCCCCACGACGCCGCCGGTGCCTGTACGCCCAGCCCTAAGAAGCTGAGCGTCGACTCCATCAGAATGGCCGAGGCGATATTGAGCGTGGCGGCAACGATAATGGTCGGCAGCACGCCGGGAATAATGTGGCGCACGATAATGCGCAGCGGGTGCTCCCCCGACGCGCGGGCATAAAGCACATACTCGCGCTCTTTCACCGATAAGGTTTCTGCGCGCACCAGCCGCGACATGTTCATCCACGTCAGCAGGCTGATGATCAGAATGATGTTATCCACGCCCGGCTTGAGGTAAGCATTCACCACCAGCAGCAGGAAGAAGGCCGGAATGGCCATCAGGATATCCACGGCACGCATCATCAGGTTGTCCAGCCAGCCGCCAAAGTAGCCGCTCACCGTTCCCACCACCGTGCCGATAAGCGTGGAAAAGAGCATGGCGAGAAAACCGACCATCAGGGAGATCTGCCCGCCATACAGCGCGCGGGTGAAGTAGTCGCGCCCGTACTCGTCGGTGCCGAACCAGTGTGCGGCATCCGGCGGCAGCGTGCGTGCGCCGAGGGCCATCCGATCCGGATCGTACGGACTTAACCCCGCACAGAGCGCGGCGATAACAAATATAAAAAGCACAAACAGGGAGAACTGCGCCGGACGGTTGCGGCGCAGCTGGTGACGAACCTGCTGCCAGCGTCTGCTCATGCGGGTTACCTCAGCGTACGAATGCGGGGATCGGCGAAGCGATAAAGCAGATCGGCGATCAGGTTACCGACGATCAGCATCATCGACGAGAGCATGATGATCGCCATGATCAGCGGGTAGTCCAGCGAGGCGATCGACTGGATCCCGAGCAGCCCCATCCCCGGCCAGGAGAAGACGCTTTCCGTCACGTAGGCCCCCACAATCAGCTCACCGAACGACAGCCCAAACAGGGTGATCACCGGCAGCAGCACGTTTTTCAGCACGTGGCGGAACAGAATGCTGGAACGCGTGGCGCCGTAAGCCAGCTGGGTCTGCACATAGTCGGCCGAGAGCTGAGAGATGGTGTTGGAGCGGATGTAGCGCACGTAGCTGGAGAGGTTGTAGAACGTGAGGGCAATACACGGCAGCACGCCATGACGCAGCACGTCCAGCACATTATCCTCCATGCCGATGGTGCGCATTCCCATGCTGGGGAACCAGTTAAGCTGCACGGCAAAAACGGTGATGAGCAAAATGCCGAACCAGAAAATCGGCACCGAGATGCCGATATAGGCGAACAGGTTCAGCAGGTGATCCAGCCAGCGGTGCTTAAATGCCCCCGCCAGCAGGCCCAGCGGGATCGCCAGCACGATCGCCAGCAGCAGCGACGCGCCCATCAGCCCCAGCGTGGCCGGAATGCGTTCGCCGATCATCTCCAGCACCGGGCGGTGGTAGATCAGCGAATAGCCGAGATCGCCCTGCAGGACGTTTTTCAGCCACAGGACGTACTGCGTGACCAGGGGCTTATCCAGCCCCAGGCTCTGGCGGATACGTTCGATATCTTCCGGAGCCATACGCGGCGTGATGTACGCCGCCACCGGATCGCCAGGCGCGAGCTTGACCAGCAAAAACGCCACCAGCGAAATAAAGAACAGCATCGGCAGCAGCTGCAGCAGCCGACGCGTGAGAAGTGTGTTCACGACATGCCCTTACCAAGGCCCCGACCCGACGGCCGGGGCAATCGCTTATTTCTGATAGATTTTTGACAGATCCTGGAACAGATAGACCGGTTTCGGCTCCGCTTCCTCGGTACCGCCAAAACGCTTGTCCACCGCGACGGTCGCATTGGTATAGGCGATCGGGTAGTACGTCATGTCGTTCGCCACCGTTTGCTGAATTTGCTTGTAGATATCAGCCCGTTTCGCGGCGTCAGTTTCCACGGCACCTTTATCCCACAGGGCATCAAACTGCGGATTTTTGTAGTGCGCGTAGTTATAGGCTTCGTTGCTCATGAACAGCGATTTGTAGCCGTCCGGCTCTGAGCCCATGATGTAGCCGCCCAGGTTCAGCTCCCACGCGGTGTTGTTCATATCGAGGCTGCGCTGGGACATGGCGTTGGAGTCCAGCGGCATCAGCTCCACGTTCACCCCAATGCCCTTCAGCGCCTGCTGAATGTAGAGCGCCATGCTCTCCTGGGTTTTGTTGGTATTCACATACGCCAGGCGCAGCTTGAGGTTGTCCGGCGCGCCGGACGCTTTAAGCAGCTCTTTAGCTTTTTGCAGGTCGAATGTGTATTGCTCGACGTCATCCGTCTTGTAAAGCGTATCGGGCGTCAGGAAGGACGTCGCGGGTTTGGCGTAGTCCAGCGAGGTAAAGGCGGTCTGGGTCAGCTCGTCTTTGTTGATGGCGTACGCAATGGCCTGACGCAGTGCTTTGCTCTTCATTACCGGCACGTTCTGGTTGAACGTCATATAGGCCAGACGGCCTTCCGGATAGACCACGAAGTCAAACTTACCGGTATTTTTCAGGCGGTTCACATCCTGCGGGTCAACCATCTTGAGGTTGATTTCACCGTTTTGCAGCGCAAGGTTGGCGGCGTTACTGTCTTTGGCGAAACGGTAGGTCACCGAATCTAGCTTCGCTTTGCCGTTCCAGTAATCGTCAAAACGGGTCAGGGCATAATATTGTCCGGCTCGGTACTCTTTAAACTTGAACGGCCCGGATCCGACCGGTGCATCGTTTTTGCTGCTCTTTTCCAGGTCGCCTTCGCCGGCGAACACGTGCTGCGGGATCGGGTAGATCTGTACCAGCGTGCCGGTAAAGGCCGCGCTGACCTGCGGTAAGGTGAACTTAACGGTGCGGTCGTCAACCTTGCTTACCTGTACCGGCTTATCGCCGTAGGTGAACATGCTGCGGAAGAAGCTGTGCTGTTTGGCATCCAGCAGCTTATTGAAGGTGAAGACCACGTCGTCCGCCGTCAGCGGCTGGCCGTCCTGCCATTTCAGGTTGGGTTTTAACGTCAGGGTGTAGCTGAGGTTGTCGGCAGAGGACGTCAGGCTTTCCGCCAGGCCCCATTCGATCTTACCGTTGTTGAAGCTATAGAGCGGGGCATAGAGCGCCTGCATGATCGTCAACGTGGTACGGTCGCTGGCGTAGAGCGGATTTACAGCTAACGGGTCGCCGGAGGTAATACCGATAATCAGCGAACCGCCCGCTTTTGGCGCATCGCTTTTTGCCGCTGGGGGCGTATTTGTCTCTTTATTTTTCGCATCATCACAGCCCGCCAGGCCTAACGCGAGCGAAACAACCACTGCCGATAACAGAAGCTTGCGCATCTCACTAACTCCTTGCCTTATAAAGTGTTTATGACTGCATCTTTTATTTATGTTGAAGCATCATATGCAGCTTTATCCGTTTACGCATTAATTATGAAAATGCGATTTTCGATTAAGCTTATACCTGATTTGATATATATAAGCGCCGGAAGGAATAGCGGCAGATCGATTACGCTCAGTTCGTTAAACGCTTCACAAATCTCCTGCTACACTGCCTCAACACATCACTCAAAAGGCAGGCCAACATGTCAGACAACACGTATCAGCCACCCAAAGTGTGGGAATGGAAAAAGAACAACGGCGGCGCGTTCGCCAACATCAACCGCCCGATTTCCGGCGCGACCCATGAGAAAGATCTTCCTGTCGGTTCGCACCCGCTGCAGCTTTACTCGCTCGGCACACCGAACGGCCAGAAGGTGACGATCATGCTCGAAGAGCTGCTGGCGCTGGGCGTGACGGGCGCGGAGTACGACGCGTGGTTGATCCGCATCGGCGAGGGCGACCAGTTCTCCAGCGGCTTCGTTGAGGTGAACCCGAACTCGAAAATCCCGGCGCTGCGTGACCACTCCACGAACCCGCCAACGCGCGTCTTTGAATCCGGCAATATCCTGCTCTATCTGGCGGAGAAATTCGGCCACTTCCTGCCGAAAGATCCGGCGGGACGCACCGAGACGCTGAACTGGCTGTTCTGGCTGCAGGGCGCGGCGCCGTTCCTCGGCGGCGGTTTTGGCCACTTCTATAACTATGCCCCGGTGAAAATTGAGTACGCGATTGACCGCTTTACCATGGAAGCCAAACGCCTGTTCGACGTGCTGGATAAACAGCTGGCGCGCGGTCGCTACGTGGCGGGTGAGGAGTACACCATTGCCGATATCGCCATCTGGCCATGGTTCGGCTGCGTGGCGCTGGGCAGCGTGTATAACGCCGCTGAGTTCCTCGACGCAGAAAAGTACACCAACGTGCAGCGCTGGGCGAAAGACGTGGCGAACCGCCATGCCGTTAAGCGCGGACGCATCGTTAACCGCACCAGCGGCGAGCTGAACGAGCAGCTTCACGAACGCCACGCGGCGAGCGACTTCGAGACCAATACGGAAGATAAGCGTCAGGCGTAATGTTCTGCCGGGCGGATCGCCGCCCGGCAACCGAGATCCTTTCGCAGGGCATGATTGGCCTAAAGGTTGAGCCGGTATTGCTGGCACTATCTGTGCGTTTTTCTCACCTCAGAGTGAGAAGCGACGTATCAACCGACAGCAGTCACAAAGGATCTGTTATGAAACTGATTAAAACAACGCTGGTTATCAGCGCCCTCATTTTTTCCACCTCGGGAATGGCCATCGATAAAACCGCCGCTGGCGCGGTAGCAGGCGCTGCCATTGGCGCGGCCACGGGCAAAGATCTGAAATCCACCGTTGGCGGTGCCGTTGTTGGCGCAGGCACGGGTGCCATGTTCAAAAACGGCGACAAAGGTAAAGCCGCGCGTAAAGGCGGCGCCGTAGGGGCTGCCGTGGGCGCAGGCGCCGCGGCGGTTACCGGCAAGAGCGTGCTGAAAGGTGCAGCCGTTGGCGCGGGAACGGGCGCGCTGATTGGTGAAGCGACGCACTGATAAACTTCGCCGGGCGTCGCAGCGCGTGCCCGGCCTCATGGCTGTTCAGTAATAACCCCGCACCCAATCTCGCATTTTTGCGAGCCGCTTTCCGAAATAGCATTTCCCCTCTGTCGCAGCGATGTTAACAATTGCCAGTCGTAGCCTGAAGATTACAATGCATTTGCTTATCGTAAACTACAGGCTACAATAATGGCTAAGGTTAAACACTACATCACAGCTGACGGGTATGACCCTTTTGATGCATATCTAAGAAGTGTGAAAGATCCCATAGCAAAAGCCATGATTGCCACGCGTGTCGCCAGAATGTCAACGGGTAACTATGGTGATTGTAAACCATGCAGAGAGAGCGTTTCAGAGCTCAGAATTAACCAGGGGCCGGGTTACCGTGTCTATTTCAGCGAAGTCTCCGATCCGGCAGATGGCGCAGTGAGTCTGGTGCTACTGACTGGAACGAAAAAAAAGCAAAGTGCAGATATTGAAAGAGCCGTTGAGTACCTCAACGACTACAAGCGCAGGATATAAAAGGAAATCGCAATGGCTAAATCAGTACTCCATGATGACGCAATGGTACAACTCCTGAAAGATTCTCCGGATTTCGCGCCCGTATATCTTCATCAGGCTTTCATTGAAATTGACGAGCCCGGAGGCTATGAGGCATTCATGCTGGCTTTACGACATGTTATAGAAGCCTCCGGCGGGATGACTGTCATTGCAAAACGCGCAGGCATTTCTCGCGAATCACTCTACAAATCACTTTCACCAAACGGTAATCCCTCATTTAAGCGTATCGCCGAAGTGGCATCTGCAACGGGATACCCAATATCCCGAATTGCAACAGCAGGATTAAACACAACAGCGTGAGAGCCACTCCAAAATAGGCCCGGATATGCGACCCGGGCAATACATCAATGGTGATCGTCATACTGATGCTCAATCACCATTCCTTCCGCCACGCTCGCCACATGGCGTGCACGCGGATGATAGACCGGTGCAGGGGCGGCATACGTTGTTTGTACAGGTGCAGGCGCAACGCTTACCGCCTCAGGAACCGTAGCTGACTGCGGAACAATCACGACCTTATACCCGGCAGGGACATCGACCGTGACGCTCTGGGCCATCGCTGTATTGACCACGGTAAAACCTGCCAGGGCTGCTAATAAAATAATACGGTTTTTCATAAATTGAATTATTTCCGGCTTCAAGAAGATAATTCATTATGTCGGCGAATTCTTAAGACAATATTAATTTTCATGTTCTGGAATGTGCAGAAAATGCCAAATATATTGTTACAAGCGAATAATTTAATATTTAAAAAATATTGACTTACGTTTTTTTTAAAAGGCGGCAGAAATACGCTTGCATGCCGCCTCGCCTGTTATGTTAATACTTTATATCCCGCGCTTTTTGCCGCCCGGCCTGTTTAATCTGACGTTTATCCTGGCGGCAGTCGTGATTACTCTGGTTATTGTTCGCCACGCAGGTCTGCTTCACCTGCCGTGACGCGTCGCGGGTTTCCTGCCTGACATCACGCGCCACGCGCCGCTCCTGCGCCTGCTGGGTCGCACTGGTGGAAACCGAGAAAAGCGTCAGAAAAATGAGAGAAAAGACAGGGATAAAAGATAACGATCTGTTCATAGCAACACCTCGTAGAAGAGAGTCCAGAACGTCAAGGATTAGCAAAAGAATAGCAGTTTCAGAGCACGCGGAATGGGGAAGGCGTTAATATGTAAGGCCGCTCAAGGCGGCCTTACAACGTTGCGTTATGCCGTCAGGCGGAACTTCTGCACCGAGCGCTGAAGATCTTCGGTCTGACGCTCCAGCGCCGAAGCCGCCGCGGAAACCTCCTCCACCAGCGAGGCGTTTTGCTGGGTGACGCCGTCCATCTGGGTAATGGCGATACCGACCTGCGAAATGCCCTTACTCTGCTCCTCAGAGGCAGAGGCGATTTGCTTCATAATGGTCGTCACTTCCGTCACGTCCCGCAAAATCGCATCCATGGTCGTCCCCGTGTCGCTTACCAGCTTTGCACCCTGCTCGACGCGGGAAACGGAATCGGTAATCAGCCCTTCAATCTCTTTCGCCGCGTTGGCGCTGCGGCTTGCCAGGTTGCGAACTTCGCCTGCGACGACGGCGAAGCCTCGGCCCTGTTCACCCGCGCGCGGCTTCAACCGCCGCGTTGAGTGCCAGAATATTGGTCTGGAAGGCAATGCTGTTAATGACGTTGGTGATTTCAGCAATTTTCTTCGAGCTTTCCGAAATACCGCTCATGGTGCTTACCACCTCTTCCACCAGCGAACCGCCGCGGCTGGCGGTGGTTGAGGCCACATCGGCCAGCTGGCTTGCCTGACGGGCGCTCTCCGCGTTCAGTTTCACCGTAGCGGTCAGCTGTTCCATGCTGGCTGCCGTCTCTTCCAGCGCCGCCGCCTGCTCTTCGGTACGGGAGGAGAGATCGTTGTTACCGCTGGAAATCTCCGTCGCCCCGCGCCAGATATTTTCACTGCCGGAGCGGATCGTGCTGACCGCCTCGCGCAGGCTGTCCTGCATGGCGCTCAGCAGCGGCACCAGCTGTCCCACGCAGTTTCGGCCGAACGGCTCAATGGGCTGGCTGAGATCGCCCTGAGCAATCTGGCGGAACTGCTGGCGAATGCGGTCCAGCGGTTTGACCAGCATCGCGACCAGGTAACGGTCGGTGAAGAGCAGGATCAGCAGACCGACGATCGTGGCGACGATAATCACCGTACGGGTCATGCTGGTCAGGCCGTCCACCACCACGCGGGTGCTGTCGAGCGACTTCGCTGCAGCATTGTTGAACTCTTCAGCCGCCGCGCCGAACGCGCGGCTCAGCGTTGGCGTGACGTTATTGGCCTGCTGACGATAGCCGTCCAGCGCGCCCAGTTTCGCCTGCTGCATTTGCGGCGTCACGCCCTGTTCGAGCAGCGCCTGCCAGGCACCGATCACCCGGGAAGAGACCTGGGGATCCATTGGGCCTGGGGAGATCGCTTTCATCTCGGCCAGCTTCTTGCCCATGTTATCCAGCGCCTGCTGGGCAGAGGCCAGATCCGGCGTGCCGCCTGCGGCTTTGACTTCCATTGCGCGGCTCAGACGGGTCACAAAGCGGAAATACTGATCGTTGCCCTGGCTGAGCACCGTCATCTGCTTGACCAGCTGGCGGTCCACCTCGTTGCCATCTGAAACGCGAGACAGAGACCAGGTGCTGTACAGCCCAACACCCGCCCACATTAAACAAAAGATCCCGAGAATCGCCAGCATGACGAAACGGATCGTGAAATTACGGAGCATATTCATAAGTCTTCCTTGCCGTGAGGGTGAATTCGCCCAGAGGCGAGTCTTACCCTCGTTATCGGCAGAAACTGACGAAGTTATACTATTTCGCGCGTAATTTTATAAAAATCTTCGCTACCCTGCCGTTCGCCGGAAAAGGATAATCACTGCGGGGAAAATCTTACTGCTCAATACATGTTTTCATATTTCAGCAGCCGTCGAAATGTAAAACAGACAAACAGTTAATTAACCTCACAACCCGAAAGGATGAATACCCTGATGAATGAGACGGTCAAAGAACCGCACGACCGGTCAAGAAACCCTTTAATTTGTATGCAAATCATTCCAAAGCATTTAGCTCATGAATTAAATTAAATTTATTAATCAGATTTAATTATTTAAACGCTAATTATTGTGCAGGATATTTTTTTAGATTTCATTACATCCTTACCTGCTGAGGAAGTTCTTATTTTAAATAAATTCATTTAAAAAGAGCCGGACAATTTTCGACTCATCCAGAGAACTTCAAATGCGCAAATTAATGAATCGTACATTGCTTTCGCAATGTGTATTAGTGGCTTTAACGTCATTTGGCGCCCAGGCTAACGTAACGCCCGCTACGCCCTGCCAGCCGGGCGTGACATCGCAGACCTGCGGCTTAACGAAATATGTAGATAATAGTTTCTATGAAGATCCCGGCGTGACTAATGCCATTATGGCCGACACCACCGCAAATAATATCTTTATGGATGGAAGCCGTGAATCAGGGGATACCCAGTCATTAACCGTTTCTGGTACCGACATGTCCGGCCATTATATTCAGGGCAGCAACGGGGGGACGGCTAATATTACGGTGAATAACGGCGCCACCGTCGATATGATCGAAGTGGGCAATACCGGTGCAACCACCAATACGACGGTGACCATCGATGACGCCACGCTGAACGGCGAAAATGACGCCGGAAGCTACGAGGGCAAGAAAGCCTATATGATGGGTTCCGCCATTTATCTCGACCCCATGGATAAAGGTTACCACACCGTCAACGTTGAGGACGGCAGCATGCTGCACGGCAGTATTCTCAGTGCGGGAGCCGGTGCACAAAATATTGCCATCAGCAACAGCACGATGGATAAAGGCGGTATTTACGCGGGTAGCGATAAATCTGATACCAATATTACGCTGACTAACGCTTCCGTGGATGCCTCGCAGAGCGAAATCGCGCAGAACATCGACACGCTGGCGGTAAAACTGAGCGAATACAAGCCCTTCAGCGACATCAACCTGGATGCCTTTGGCGATGTCGCCATCGCGATGTACGGAACGAAGGCTGATTCGCTGGCGCTGGATAACAGTACGGTCACCGGCGACATTGGGGCCTTTAACGAAAACGGCACCACGCTGATTTCATTGACCAATAACAGCGTGGTAAATGGCAATGTGACCGTCGATGGTAACGCCGCAAATTCCGTTCTGGTGGATAACAGCACCGTGAATGGCGAGATAAATACCAGCCAGAGTACGGGCAATAGCACAATTACGCTGCAGAACAACGCGACCGTCAACGGTGATATTACAACGGGTGCAGGTGATGATACGGTCGTGCTGACCAATGATTCACATGTCAATGGCAATGTTAACGGTGGTGACGGCAGCGATACCCTGTCAATGGATGCGGGCAGTTCTATATCCGGACAAATAAGCCAGTTTGAAACGGTAAATACCACCAGTGATAACAGCATTGCCATTGATAAAATTAACGATGCAACCAGCTGGAGTTTGCAAAACGGTTCAACCCTGATTGCCAACACCACCGGCAGCAATGCGCTGGTTACCATGAGCACCGACAGCTACGTGAATTTCGGTAATATTACCGGCGCCAATAACGCCGTGGTGGTGAACAGCATTACGCCGTCAGCGCAAAATCAGCAGGGAATAGTCCTGGGGACCTTCACCACGTCGGGCAGCAGTGCGCCGCAGAATTATGCAGCAGCCACGTTTACCAACGGCGACCAGACCGTGGAGAACCGTAGCGGCGCGTATAACTACAACAACAGTCTGAATATTGTTGCTGCCGACAGCGCGCCTCAGGCTCAGCTGACTGCAGATAATAGCCAGAGCTGGAATATTGAATTTAACAGCCAGAAAGGCAACCTTGCGAGCGACGTTCAGGGGCTGGTAGCCGGCCTGGATGCAGCGGAACAGGCCGGGCATCAGGTAGCGGATGACATCAGCAACCACATGAACCAGGTGCATCTGGCAAACCTGCTGGGAGAACAGCAGGACGGTGCGCAGGTCTGGGGCGATTTCCTTTATCAGAACGGTAATTTCAGCAACGATGTCGACTATAAAAGCATCACTCAGGGTGCGCAGGGCGGCGTAGACTGGACGGCACATCTGGACAACGGCGACAGCGTCACCGGCGGTATCGCGCTGGCGTGGACGCGCAGCCGCGTGCAGGATACCAGCGACGGCGCGGATAGCTTCAAAGACAGCGTTTACGGTAACTACTACAGCCTGTATGGCGGCTGGCAGCAGGCGCTGAACGGCCGAACCTGGGGTCTGTTTGCTGACGGCAGCTTCAGCTACGGCGATATGCGTTACTCGCTGTCTGCCAACAACGTGACGGGCGATACCAGCGGCATGACGGAAGCGCTGCACGGCTCCACCGATGGCAGTCTGTATCTGGCGCAGGCCCGCACCGGGGTGAACGTGTTGCTGCCAGGCGAAACGCTGCTGCAACCCTACGCCACTCTTGGCTGGGATCAGACCAAAGCGAACGGCTTCTCTGACAGCGAAGTCACCTTTGCCGACAGCCAGGTCTCTTCCTGGAACGGCGGCGCGGGCGTGAGGCTCACCACCACCCTTCGCGATTTGAACAAAAACGTGAAGGTGATGCCGTGGATCGACGCGCGCTTCCAGAAAGAGTTCAGCGATGACACCGACATTCAGGCGGCGGATTATCACAATACCTCCGGTCACAACAACACCATGGGCATCTTTGGGGCAGGTATCAACGCCACCATCGCCCATAACTTCACCCTGACCACCGGCGTCTATGTCGGTACTGGCGATGTGGATAACGATGCCAGCGTACAGGCGGGGATGAGCTACAGCTTCTGATTGTCGTCTGATTGCCCGGTGACCTGCGTGTACCGGGCAGTGCGGGACTCAACGTCTGACGCATCCCGGGGAAAATTGCTGGCAGGGAGTTCTGCCATCGCTTCTCCCCGGGATTTGTGTTTTGATAAGGACAGAATGAAAACGCCGTTTCAAAAATTCATCGATAAGAAAAGGAGACATCATGTCCTGGTACCCTGCCCCTGACCGCTACGAGAATATGCAGTACCGCCACTGTGGCAAAAGCGGCCTTCGCCTGCCCGCGCTTTCGCTTGGCCTGTGGCATAGCTTCGGCCATATTCAGCCTCTTGATGCCCAGCGGGCGCTGCTGCGTAAAGCCTTTGACCTCGGCATTACCCATTTCGACCTTGCCAACAACTACGGCCCGCCAGCAGGCAGCGCGGAAGAGAATTTTGGCCGTCTGCTGCGGGAGGACTTTGCCGCGTATCGCGACGAGCTGGTTATCTCCACCAAGGCGGGTTACGACATGTGGCCCGGGCCATACGGCTCAGGCGGATCGCGCAAATATCTGCTCGCCAGCCTCGATCAGAGCCTGAAACGCCTGGGCGTCGACTACGTGGATATTTTCTATTCCCACCGCGTGGATGAAACCACGCCGATGGAAGAGACTGCCTCTGCGCTGGCGCAGGCTGTTCAGAGCGGCAAGGCGCTGTACGTGGGCATTTCCTCCTACTCAACCGAGCGCACGCAAAAAATGGCCGAGCTGCTGCGCGAGTGGAAGATCCCCCTGCTGATCCACCAGCCGTCCTATAACCTGCTCAACCGCTGGGTCGATAAGACCGGCTTGCTGGATGCGCTGGCGGCCAACGGTACCGGGTGCATCGCCTTTACCCCGCTGGCGCAGGGGCTGCTGACCGGAAAATACCTGAACGGTATTCCTGAAGATTCACGCATGCAGCGTGAAGGCAAGAAAGTCCGCGGTCTGAACGAAAAAATGCTGACCGAAGCCAACCTGAACAGCCTGCGTTTGCTGAGTGAAATGGCACAGGCGCGGGGTCAGACTATGGCGCAGATGGCGTTGAGCTGGCTGCTGAAAGACGCGCGCGTGACGTCAGTGCTGATTGGCGCAAGCCGCCCGGAACAGATTGAGGAGAACGTTCGGGCGCTGGATAACCTGCGCTTTACTGAGGACGAACTCAAGCGGATTGACCAGCATGTTGCGGATGGGGAGTTGAACCTGTGGCAGGCGTCGTCGGATAAATAAGGCCGCACCGAGCAGTCCCCTCTCCCCTTTGGGGAGAGGGTTAGGGTGAGGGGTAAGGCGTACTTTACTTCTTACTGATCTTATCCAGATACCCCATCACAAACGCAGACAGCACAAACGTCAGATGGATAATGACGTACCACATCAGTTTGTTATCCGGCACGTTCTTCGCGTCCATAAACACGCGTAGCAGGTGGATAGAAGAGATCGCCACAATCGACGCGGCCACTTTATTCTTCAGCGACGAGGCATCCATTTTGCCCAACCAGCTGAGCTTCTCTTTTCGCTCGTCGATATCCAGCTGAGAGACGAAATTCTCGTAGCCGGAGAACATCACCATTACCAGCAGCCCGCCCACCAGGGTCATATCCACCAGCGACAGCAGAACCAGAATCAAATCCGCCTCGGCAATGGAAAAGATATTCGGCAGAACGTGCAGGATTTCCTGAAAGAACTTAATCGTCAGCGCGATAAGCGCCAGCGAAAGGCCAAAATAGACGGGAGCCAGTATCCAGCGAGAGGCGTACATGGCATTTTCAAAAAAGCGTTCCATAAAGTCCTGTTTGCAAAAGAAACCAGCGCCCAGTATATCCCAATGGCGCTGACTGTTTGCAATAGCTCACCAGTATGGTCACTCAGACGTTGTCGGGGTTAACCTCGGGACGGGCGTATTCCGGCCAGACCAGCACCACCAGCTCCGGGTAGGCTTCAAGGCTGAACTCACGAAAACACTGACGCAAATTTAATACGTCCAGATCGGAATAAGAGACCTTCTCGCCGTTAAGGCAGCGTTTTTTGATATTGTCATAATATTTATACACGGCTGAATTGAGATCGCTACAGCGACGCTGTGCTTCAAACAGTCCGGGCGTGTCATTAATTTCCGACATTTTCATGCGTTTAATTGTCGCGTGTAAAAAATCGATATATTCATGGTTCACCCGCCAGTACCAGACAGGCGTAACGGAGTTCATCAATACAGAGAAATGGTCTTCCCCTTCCTCTTTTGTCATGAGTTCCGGTTGCGGCGGTTCACTGGTGTCTTTCGACACTTTCGTTTTATTGAACTCCTGCATCAATAAAAGCACACCAGCGGTCAGTAATAGTAATGTGATGACCGTAAAAAAGATGCTGTTCATGGGTAGGCTCCATTTTTTTTGATTTTAAATTTGCCTCATGATATTGTCAACGAATCTCACGCCTTTACCAACCCCACCCTGTTGAAATTAAAGGAAATTAAAAATGCTGCCCGACTATCTCGTCCCGGCTAAGTACCACATTACGCCTGTGGAACAGCAACCGACGGAAGCAGAAAAAGAGGTCAGTTTCACTCAGGGGAAAAGAAAGCTCTCTGATTTCGAGCCTGATATATTAATTGGTGTTTCCCGTACCGGCAAATCCCGTAATATGTTGCTGGAAGAGCACGATCGTCATATAAAAGACCGCTTATTTCGCGCCATAAAAATTGAAGCCTTTGTCCACTTGCTGAATGATCTGCAGGCCGAAGGTGAAATAGATGCCCAGAAACTAAGTCAAATATTGGCTGAAAAAACCAAAGAAATTAACGAAGCGGGCAATGAAATTTGGCTTAACTTAATTACGCGCGAAAAAAACAACCCAATTTTTTATAGCCTGGGGGAGGATTAACGTGAAGGAAGTTAAAAATAACGACGTTTATTTGACTTTGGATGATAAAAAAAGTGATGAATTTATCTTAAAGCAAAATCTCGACGCGCTGCGAAACACAAAAAATGACGAGATGACGCGCATTACACAAGACCTGGTATCGATCCCGGCGACGCTGGTGCGGCTGAAATGGCAGAATCGCCGTGAGATTTATCCGCTGCAGGTCAAAGAAGAAATTTACGGTGCCGTGATGAACGCCATCATGGAACAGCGGCCAGAGCTAAAAGAGAAGCTTCTTGGACGCCTTGAGGCCAACTACCAGTATCTGCTTGCCAGAGAGATCGCCACCCTGCGTCTGACGCGCAAACTGTCAGACGGCGAGTACCGTACCTCAAACGTCACCTGCGTTGCGCTTGATGAGGACGCGCTGGCAACCCCCTCTACCGCACCGACGGAAAATAAGAACGCATAAACCCAACAGGCATAAAAAAAGCCGGCTTTCGCCAGCTTCTTTATCACTTCGCGGCCGCTTTCTCTTCGCCGACCAGCCCAATCTTCAGATAACCCGCCTGATGCAGCGTGTCCATTACCTTCATCATGGTTTCATAATCCACGGTTTTATCCGCACGGAAGAAGACCGTGGTGTCTTTTTTACCGCCGGTAAGCTGATCCAGCGCCGGGATAACAGAGTCGGCCGTTACCGGGTCGTTACCGAGGAACATCGATTTATCGGCCTTCACGGACAGATAGACAGGCTTTTCCGGGCGCGGCTGCGGCTGGCTGGACGAGGCTGGCAGATTCACCTTCACGTCCACCGTCGCCAGCGGCGCGGCCACCATGAAGATGATCAGCAGAACCAGCATGACGTCGATAAACGGCGTCACGTTGATCTCATGCATTTCGCCGTTATCGTCCAGATTTTCGTTTAGACGCATCGCCATAATATCAACCCACGCGCAGTTTGGACGCCGCGTGCACCGGCTTAACGGCGCTGGCATTCAGGTCGAGATCGCGGCTCTGCAGCAGCAGAACCTGCGCGGCAACGTCACCGAGGGTGGCTTTGTAGCTGCCAATCATCCGCGCGAAGATGTTGTAGATAACCACCGCCGGAATCGCCGCGACCAGACCAATCGCCGTCGCCAGCAGCGCTTCGGCGATACCCGGCGCAACGACCGCCAGGTTGGTGGTTTGGGTCTGCGCGATACCGATAAAGCTGTTCATGATGCCCCAGACCGTACCGAAAAGACCGATGAACGGCGAAATCGCGCCGATGGTGGCCAGATAACCATTGCCGCGCCCCATGTGTCGGCCAACGGCCGCCACGCGACGTTCCAGACGGAAACCGGTACGCTCCTTGATGCCTTCGTTATCTTCACTGCCCGCGGAGAGTTCCAGCTCGTTCTGAGCTTCATTCACGAGCAGGGTAGTCAGGCTTTTCGCGTGGAAGGATGAGGTCATATCTGAGGCCTGATCCAGAGAGCGGGCTTCTGCCAGCTGTTGCTGTTCCCGCTTGAGGCGACGCTTCTGCGAAAGCAGCTCGGCGCTCTTGCTGAAGAAGATAGCCCAGGTGACAACGGACGCCAGAATCAGGCCGATCATCACAATCTTAACCACGATGTCAGCATGCTGATACATGCCCCAAACGGAGAGATCCGCCTGCATCAAATTATTACCCACTCTGTATCTCCAGGACGCAAATCACAAAATCTGAACGTAATAATATCAAAACATCGTCGAATTGATAGTAGTTCTCATTAGTATTTGCATAGTGCCGCAATTTTCGTTCACTTTCCTTGCGCTTACGCAGTAAAAATTTCTTATGCGCTTTTTTGCTAATATTTTCTGCTTATTCGATAAGCCTGCGGGTGCAGTTTTTTCCAATCGTGGTAGTCTGGACGTCCAGACGTATAAAAACAGGGTTAGCGAACATGACAACGAAGCATCTTGATACCACGCTGGTACAGGCAGGACGCAGCAAAAAATATACTCAGGGATCGGTCAACAGCGTGATTCAACGCGCCTCCTCGCTGGTGTTTGACACCGTTGAGGAGAAAAAAAACGCCACGCGCAACCGCGCAAAAGGCGGGCTGTTTTATGGCCGTCGCGGCACGCTAACCCACTTTTCTCTGCAGGAAGCGATGTGCGAACTGGAAGGCGGCGCAGGCTGCGCGCTGTTCCCGTGCGGCGCGGCGGCGGTCGCCAACACCATTCTGGCGTTTGTGGAACAGGGCGACCATATCCTGATGACCAACACCGCCTATGAACCCAGCCAGGACTTCTGTACCAAAATCCTCAGCAAGCTTGGCGTGACGACCGGCTGGTTCGACCCGCTGATTGGTGAAGGTATTGCCGAACTTATTCAGCCAAACACGCGCATTGTGTTCCTGGAATCGCCGGGGTCACTCACCATGGAAGTTCACGACGTGCCGGCTATCGTCAAGGCCGTGCGCAGCAAAGCGCCAGAGGCGATCATTATGATCGACAACACCTGGGCGGCAGGCGTGCTGTTTAAAGCGCTGGAATTCGACATTGATATTTCCATCCAGGCGGCGACGAAATACCTGATTGGCCACTCTGACGGCATGATTGGTACTGCGGTTTCCAACGCGCGCTGCTGGGATCAACTGCGTGAAAACGCCTATCTGATGGGCCAGATGGTGGATGCCGACACGGCGTACATGACCAGCCGCGGAATCCGCACGCTGGGCGTTCGCCTGCGTCAGCACCACGAAAGCAGCCTGAAGGTGGCCGAATGGCTGGCTCAGCATCCGCAGGTTGAGCGCGTAAACCATCCGGCGCTGCCGGGCAGTAAGGGGCATGAATTCTGGCAACGTGACTTTACGGGCAGCAGCGGTTTGTTCTCGTTTGTGCTGAAAAAACGGCTGAATAATGACGAGCTGGCAAGCTATCTGGATAATTTTAGCCTCTTCAGCATGGCCTATTCCTGGGGCGGTTTTGAATCCCTGATCCTGGCTAACCAGCCGGAGCAGATCGCGGCCCTGCGCCCCGGCGGTGAAGTGGACTTCAGCGGTACCCTAATACGACTGCATATCGGTTTAGAAAATGTTGACGATCTGATTGCGGATTTAGCAGCAGGGTTCGAGCGTATCGTGTAGAGTGCTGGCTGAAAATGTACTCTCTGGACGCTTTTGTGGACACCGCAAGCAGAAAAGTCTGCATGAGTTGCGCCCGGGATCAAACCCGACGGGCGAATTAGGGAGTACAATAGCGCTATATCTGCTGTTCCACAGGAAAGTCCATGGCTGTTATTCAAGATATTATCGCGGCGCTCTGGCAACATGATTTTGCCGCCCTGGCGGATCCTCACGTCATAGGCGTCGTCTATTTCGTGATGTTCGCAACGCTGTTTCTGGAAAATGGATTACTGCCAGCCTCTTTTTTACCCGGTGACAGTCTGCTTTTGCTTGCCGGGGCGTTGATCGGCAAAGGCGTCATGGACTTTACGCCCACGATGGTTATCCTCACTTCCGCAGCCAGCCTGGGCTGCTGGCTGAGCTATCTGCAGGGCCGCTGGCTCGGCAACACGCGCGTGGTCAAAAGCTGGCTGGCGCAGTTACCCCATAAATACCATCAGCGTGCAACCTGCATGTTTGACCGACACGGCCTGCTTGCGCTGCTGGCCGGACGTTTTCTGGCGTTCGTTCGCACCCTTCTGCCGACGATGGCGGGCATTTCCGGTTTGTCGAACCGCCGCTTCCAGTTCTTCAACTGGCTGAGCGCCCTGCTTTGGGTTGGCGTGGTGACGACATTCGGCTACGCGCTGAATATGATCCCCTTCGTGAAACACCACGAAGATCAGGTGATGACCTTCCTGATGGTGCTGCCGATGTTCCTGCTGGTGGCGGGCCTGGTGGGAACCATCGCGGTAGTGATTAAGAAGAAGTACTGCAGCGCGTGATAAAAAATTGCCGGGTGGCGGCTACGCCTTACCCGGCCTACGTTTTTCGTCAGGCTCCCTGCATCGTTCTTATACGTGACGCATCCTCTCCCGGCGTGACGCCGAAATAGCGCTTAAATTCCCGACTGAACTGCGACGCACTTTCGTAGCCCACCCGCATCGCCGCCGCGCTGGCCTTCATGCCGTCGTGGATCATCAGCATCCGCGCCTTATGCAGCCGGTAGGTTTTGAGGTACTGCAGCGGCGAAGTGCTGGTCACCGATTTAAAGTTATGGTGAAACGCCGAGACGCTCATATTGGCTTCCGCCGCCAGCTGGTCGACGCTGAGGTTTTCGGTGTACTGGCTTTCGATACGCTTGAGCACGCGGCTTATCAGGCTGAAGTGGGTCTGTCGGCTCACCAGGGCAAGTAACGCGCCGCCGCCCGGGCCCAGCAGCACGTGGTACAGAATTTCTCGGATAATCTGCTTGCCCAGTATGCGCGCGTCCAGCGGCCTCTCCATGACGTCCAGCAGACGTTCAATGGCGCAAAGGATCTCTTCCGACAGCGTCGCCGAGTTGATCCCGCTTGAGGCCATCGAAGGCTGGAAGAGTTCGTCTTCGCCAATCTCCATCAGCAGCTCCTGCAGCTGGAGGATATCAACATTGACGCGGATCCCCGCCAGCGGAACCGCCTCTGTCGCGAAGGTTTCACATTCGAAGGGTAAAGGTACTGTCAGCAGCAGATATTCATTGGTGTCGTAGCGGAACACGCGCTCGTTGATATAGCCAATTTTATGGCCTGAAAAGAGAAAAACGATGCCCGGCTGGTACATGACCGGCGTGCGCGTTCCGGGCTGCGTGCCGTAGAGCAGGCGAATGTCCGGCAGCAGATCGCTGGCACGATTTTCATTATCTATCAATCTCTTAATCTGCGCAGTGAGCTGCTGGCAGATAGCCTCACGGTTCATCTTGCGTTACTCCGGGTGCGGTTTTCGACGTTGACAGTGTGCGTTGTTTTCCGCGCTTTCTCCAGCGCTCTGTAGAAATGGGCAAGACATCGGCAGGAATGTGCATTGAGGGCGTAGCCCCGGACGGCCACAATGTGCAGCATCAGGTCGCCCTCTGCGCACCACGGTTTTTCACCCACTAAAGGGAACGAGCAATGAACAACTTTAATCTTCACACCCCAACCCGCATTCTGTTTGGTAAAGACGCTATCGCTGACCTGCGCGCACAGATCCCTGCTGACGCCCGCGTGCTGATCACCTACGGTGGCGGCAGCGTGAAAAAAACCGGCGTGCTGGATCAGGTTTACAGCGCGCTGGACGGTCTGGACGTGCGTGAGTTCGGCGGCATTGAGCCAAACCCGTCCTACGAAACGCTGATGAACGCGGTGAAAATCGCCCGCGAAGAAAACATCACCTTCCTGCTGGCGGTCGGCGGCGGCTCCGTGCTGGACGGCACCAAATTCATCGCGGCGGCAGCGCACTATGCTGACAGCATCGATCCATGGCACATTCTGGAAACCCGCGGCAGCGACATCAAAAGCGCCATCCCGATGGGCTCCGTGCTGACCCTCCCGGCCACCGGTTCTGAATCCAACAAGGGCGCGGTCATCTCCCGCAAAACCACCGGCGACAAGCAGGCCTTCATGAACGAACACGTTCAGCCTGTCTTCGCCATTCTGGACCCGGTTTACACCTACACCCTGCCTGCGCGTCAGGTCGCGAACGGCGTGGTCGATGCCTTTGTTCATACCGTTGAGCAGTACGTCACGTATCCGGTGAATGCCAAAATCCAGGATCGTTTTGCGGAAGGCATTTTGCTGACGCTGATTGAAGAAGGTCCGAAAGCGCTGAAAGAGCCGGAAAATTATGACGTTCGCGCCAACGTGATGTGGGCCGCCACCCAGGCGCTGAATGGCCTGATCGGTGCTGGCGTGCCGCAGGACTGGGCGACCCACATGCTGGGCCACGAACTGACGGCGATGCACGGTCTGGATCATGCGCAGACGCTGGCCGTTGTGCTGCCTGCGCTGTGGAATGAAAAACGTGATACCAAACGCGCCAAACTGCTGCAGTACGCTGAGCGCGTGTGGAACATCACCGAGGGTTCTGACGATGCGCGTATTGATGCCGCCATCGAAGCGACCCGCAGCTTCTTTGAAGGTCTGGGCGTGCCAACGCGTCTGTCTGGCTACGGTCTGGACGGTAGCTCCATCCCAGCCCTGCTGGCGAAACTCGAAGAGCATGGCATGACCCATCTGGGCGAGCACGGCGACATCACCCTGGACGTCAGCCGCCGTATTTACGAGGCGGCACGCTAAGCGTTTTTGTCCCCCCGACTTTCGTTTTTTGACATTTCGTCCAGACTTAATGCACACCCCATCGCCGGAGTCTCCCTCCGGCGATGCGCACCTGAAGGAGGAAAAATGGCAAACCAAACCGTAATCAAGCTGCAGGACGGCAACGTGATGCCCCAGCTGGGGCTAGGTGTATGGAAAGCCGGTAACGACGAGGTCGTCTCCGCCATTCATAAAGCCCTGGAAGTCGGCTACCGGTCGATTGACACCGCCGCCGCGTACAAAAACGAGGACGGCGTGGGGACCGCACTGGCCAGCGCCGGTGTCCCCCGCGATGAGTTATTCATCACCACGAAACTGTGGAATGACGATCAAAAACGTCCCCGCGAAGCCCTGCAGGAGAGTCTGGAGAAGCTCCAGCTCGATTTCGTCGACCTGTATCTCATGCACTGGCCGGTTCCGGCCATCGACCATTACGTTGATGCCTGGAAAGGGATGATTGAACTGCAAAAAGAGGGGCTGGTGAAAAGCATCGGCGTCTGTAACTTCCAGGTTCATCACCTGCAGCGGCTGATTGACGAGACGGGCGTCGCGCCTGTGATTAACCAGATCGAACTGCACCCGCTGTTGCAGCAGCGCCAGCTTCACGCCTGGAACGCCACGCATAAGATTCAGACCGAATCCTGGAGCCCGCTGGCTCAGGGCGGTGAAGGGGTATTCGATCAGAAAATTATCCGCGACCTGGCGGATAAATACGGCAAAACCCCGGCGCAGATCGTCATTCGCTGGCATCTGGACAACGGCCTGGTGGTGATCCCGAAATCGGTCACGCCATCGCGCATCGCCGAGAACTTCGACGTCTGGGATTTCCGTCTGGACAAAGATGAGCTGGGGGAAATTGCGAAGCTGGATAAGGGCAAGCGGCTTGGGCCAGACCCGGATCAGTTTGGCGGATAGTCGCGTAAAAAAGCCGGGTGGCGGCTGCGCCTTACCCGGCCTACGCGCTGGCCTGTAGGCCCGGTAAGCGCTAGCGCCACCGGGCTTTGTTACAGGTTTAACCGATCTTACGTTTTACGTTCTTCTTCGTTCCCGCTCCACCGTTCGAACGCTGATGCACAATCGGCGTGTGCTTGGTCAGCGCCGGGCGCGTATTGCGATTCTGGCGACGCGCTTCGCGCATCTCCTCCAGCGTCGGGGCCGGTACCAGACAGTCGCGGCGCGAGCCGATCAGGTGCTTTTTGCCCATCTCTTCCAGCGCCTGGCGGATCAGCGGCCAGTTGGCCGGATCGTGGTAGCGCAGCAGCGCTTTGTGCAGACGACGCTGTTTATCCCCTTTCGGCACCACCACGTCTTCACTCTTATAGCCAATCTTACTCAGCGGGTTCTTGCCGGTGTAGTACATGGTCGTCGAGTTGGCGAGCGGTGACGGATAGAAGTTCTGCACCTGATCCAGGCGGAAGCGGCGCTGCTTCAGCCACAGCGCCAGGTTCACCATGTCCTCATCACGCGTGCCCGGGTGGGCGGAGATGAAGTACGGGATCAGATACTGCTCTTTGCCCGCCTGCTTCGAGTAGGTGTCGAACAGCTGTTTAAAACGATCGTAGCTGCCCATGCCCGGCTTCATCATCTTCGACAGAGGGCCTTCTTCGGTGTGCTCCGGCGCAATCTTGAGATAGCCACCAACGTGGTGCGTCGCCAGCTCTTTGATGTAGCGCGGATCTTCCACGGCGATGTCATAACGCACCCCGGACGCGATGAGGATCTTCTTGATGCCCTTCAGATCGCGCGCGCGGCGGTAGAGGTTGATCGTCGGCTCGTGGTTGGTGTCCATGTGCTCACAAATGCTCGGATAGACGCAGGAGAGGCGACGACAGGTCTGTTCCGCGCGCGGTGATTTGCAGCGCAGCATATACATGTTGGCGGTTGGGCCGCCAAGATCGGAAATCACGCCGGTAAAGCCCGGCACGGAGTCGCGAATGGCTTCGATCTCATTGATGATCGAATCTTCAGAGCGGCTCTGAATAATGCGCCCTTCGTGCTCGGTAATGGAGCAGAAGGAACAGCCACCGAAGCAGCCGCGCATGATGTTGATCGAGAAGCGGATCATCTCATACGCCGGGATGCGGGCGTTGCCGTACGCCGGGTGCGGCACGCGCTTGTACGGCAGCGCAAAGACGCTGTCCATCTCTTCGGTGGAGAGCGGGATCGCTGGCGGGTTGATCCAGATAAAGCGCTCGCCGTGCTTCTGCATCAGCGCGCGGGCGCAGCCCGGGTTGGTTTCATGGTGCAGAATACGGGACGCGTGCGCGTAGAGCACCTTGTCGGCTTTCACCTTCTCGTAGGAGGGCAGCAGTACGTAGGTCTTTTCCCAAGGCTTCGGACGCGGCGGCTGCACGACGATCGCCTTCGCTTCCGCCTTCTTTGGCTCTACCGGTTTGTTATCGGCACACGGCAGATCGTCGCCGTACGGATGTGGGATCGGGTCGATTTTGCCCGGCATATCGATGATGCTGGAATCTACCCCGCGCCAGCCCGGCAGCGCCTCTTTCACCATGATCGCAGTATTGCGCACGTCGCGGATGCTGCTCACCGGCTCGCCTTGCGACAGGCGGTGCGCCACTTCCACCAGCGGACGCTCGCCGTTTCCGTAAATCAGCATGTCGGCCTTGGAATCCACCAGCACCGAGCGGCGCACGGTATCTGACCAGTAGTCGTAGTGCGCGGTGCGGCGCAGGCTCGCCTCGATGCCGCCCAGAATCACCGGCACGTCTTTCCAGGCTTCTTTGCAGCGCTGGGTGTAGACGAGGGTTGCGCGGTCCGGACGTTTGCCCGCCACGTTATCCGGCGTGTAGGCGTCGTCATGGCGCAGCTTACGGTCAGCGGTATAGCGGTTGATCATCGAGTCCATGTTGCCCGCGGTCACGCCGAAGAACAGGTTCGGTTTACCCAGACGCATAAAGTCGTCTTTGCTGTTCCAGTCAGGCTGGGAGATGATCCCCACGCGGAAGCCCTGCGCCTCAAGCATGCGGCCACAGATGGCCATGCCGAAGCTCGGGTGGTCAACGTAGGCATCGCCCGTGACCAGAATGATGTCGCAGCTGTCCCAGCCCAGTTGGTCCATCTCTTCCCGGGACATCGGCAGGAACGGCGCCGGTCCAAAGCAGGCCGCCCAGTACTGGGGCCAGGAGAAGAGGTCACGATCCGGCTGGATCAGGGAAATTGCGCTCATAATGCTTCCGAAGAAAAAATAAACAAAAGGAGCGGGATTATACGCTGTTCATCTGCCAGATTTGAAGAAAAGGATGCAGGAAGCAGGCAGATATTCACGGAAGTCGTTAAAATATGCCGCCCTGATAATTTTGGATCATAATATTCACTCTATTTTCCGGTGATTTGCCCCGGAATGCGTGTTTGTGCGGAGCTCAGTTGTGAAGCCCAACGATTCGTTACATGTCTCCCAGCTGCGGGTTGTCCTGCACCTCTGCGGTTTCCTTGTGCTGCTGTACAGCCTTTCCATGCTGCCGCCGATGGTTATCGCCCTGCTGAATAAAGAGCGGACCTACTTTGCCTTCCTGACCACTTTTTTAACCTTTTTTAGTCTCGGAGGCTTAACCTGGCGGGCAACCCGCCACGCCGGCATCCAGCTGCGCACCCGCGACGGTTTCGTGATTATCGTGCTGTTCTGGCTGCTGTTTTCGTTGATCAGCGCCATGCCGCTCTGGATGGATGACGGGCTTCAGCTCTCCTTTGCTGACGCGCTCTTTGAAGGGGTTTCCGGGATCACCACTACCGGAGCGACGGTGATCGGGGACGTCAGCGCCCTGCCTAAGTCGTACCTCTATTACCGCGCTCAGCTGAATTTCATTGGCGGGTTAGGCGTCATCGTGCTGGCCGTCGCGGTCCTGCCGCTGCTGGGCATTGGCGGCATGAAGCTCTATCAGTCAGAGATGCCGGGGCCGTTCAAGGAGGAGCGTCTGACGCCCCGCCTTGCCGATACCGCGCGCACGCTGTGGGTGACCTACTTCGCGCTGGGCATGGCCTGCACTCTGGCCTACTGGCTGGCGGGAATGTCCTTTTTTGACGCCGTCTGTCACGGGCTTTCGACCGTGTCACTGGGCGGCTTCTCCACCCGCAGCGAGAGCATTGGTTTTTATGACAGCCACGCAATCGAGCTGGTTGCCGGGGCGTTTTCGCTGCTCTCCGCGTTTAACTTCACCCTCTGGTACGTCGCCATTGTCCGACGCACCCTGAAGCCGATTCGTCGCAGCCCGGAGGTTAAATTCTTCCTGAGCGCCGCTGCGGCGATTATCCTCATCACCGCCTGGCAGGTCTGGCATGCAGGCATGTACAGCCCCACGGATAGCCTGGTGCACGCCTTCTTCCTTGCCAGTTCGATGATGACCGATAATGGCCTGTCGACCGCCGACTACGCCCAATGGCCCACCCACACCATCTTCCTGCTGTTGAGCGCCAGCTTTTTTGGCGGCTGCGTAGGCTCGACCTGCGGCGGGATCAAAGCCCTGCGTTTTTTGATTATGTTCAAGCAGAGTATTCAGGAGATGAACCAGCTGGCGCATCCGCGCGCGCTGCTGAGCATTAAGGTGGGCAAAAGCGTGGTGAATGAACGCGTCCTGCGCTCGGTCTGGAGCTTCTTCTTTCTCTACGTGATGATCACGGGCTTTTTTGTCTGGGCGCTTAATCTGATGGGCTACGATCTGTTTACGTCATTCGCGACGGTCGCCGCCTGTATCAACAACATGGGGCTGGGATTTGGCGAGACGGCGTCGACGTTCGGCACGTTAACAGAAGGGGCTAAGCTGTTGATGTGCGCGGCGATGATCTTAGGGCGTCTGGAAATTTACCCGGTGCTGATTCTGTTCTCGCGCTTTTTCTGGCGGGCATAAACCATTCCCGGCGAACCGGGAATGTCAGTGGTTATGGCGCGGGGTTGATCAGCATCTGCCCTACGGAGCTCCTGTCCATCATCTCCAGCGTCTGGCTGTGGAACAGGAACGGGAAGTGCGGCCACGAAGGCTGGCCGTAGTAGACGAGCAGTTCAACCTGACCGTCCACCCAGACGGTATCTTTCCAGCCGCGATCTTCCGGGAACGGCATCGCGCCGTTAACGTTGCGGATCAGGAAGCTTACCCCTTCAATATGGAACGACTGCGGCATATCTGAACGCACCGTCCAGCGCTCCCAGGTGCCCTGCTGCGCGGTGATGTCGATACGGTTGACGTCCCACAGCGCACCGTTGATGCCCGGATCGTCGCCCAGGCTGATATCACGGCTGCGCACCGGGGAGCCGCTCATGATCTCCTGCGGCAGCAGGCGCATGGGCAGGCTATCGGTCACCAGCGGCAGCAGGCCGGTTGGACGCAGGGTCAGCACCAGGGTCGAGACAAGAATGCTCGACGGTTCAAAGAACCCGCGAATACGGTCAACAATGCTTGCCGCTTCGCCGCAGGTCACAGAGACTTCATCCCCGTTGGTCATATCAATGAGAATTTCGCGACGCTCACCCGGCGCGAGCGCGAGCTGTTTGACGGACACCGGTGCCGGTAAAAAGCCCTGATCGCCGGAGATCACGTGCAGCGGACGGCCATCGCTCATTTGCAGCTGATAGCGGCGCGAGTTAGACGCGTTGAGCAGGCGCAGGCGCACCCAGCCACGGGACACTTCGACATACGGGCTCTGCGCGCCGTTAACCAGCAGCGTATCGCCAACGAAGCCACCGCTCCCCGGTTCGCTGTATTCCGGCGTACCGAAATTATCCAGACGTTTGTCCTGGATGATAATCGGGAAGTCATCCACGCCGTAGTGGTTCGGGATCGGCAGGGATTTGCTGACTTCATCTTCCACCAGCCACATGCCGGCCAGGCCGTTATAGACCTGCTGCGCCGTGCGGTTAGGGGTGTTGGCGTGATACCACAGGGTTGCCGCGCTCTGGCGAATCGGCAGAACGGGCGCCCAGTCGGCGCTGGGCGACATCATGCGCGCCGCGCCGCCAATCAGCGGGCCAGGGACCTGCAGGCCGCTGATGGTCATGGCGACATTTTCAGGGGTACGGTTACTGTAGATGAGCTTTACGTCATCGCCATTCCACACGCGTATGGTCGGCCCAAGGTAACGTCCGTTAATGCCCCAGACCGGCGCACGCGTCCCCTGGGTAAAGGACCAGTGGCTGCGCTGCAGCGTCAGGAAAAGCGGCTGGCCGCGACGGGATTCAATGAGTGGCGGAATAGGCAGCGGCTGTTGCTGCCCGGCGGCGCTGGCTGTCAGCGGCATCGCACCCGCACAAAGGGCGATCCCCGAAGCCTGAATAAACTGACGCCGACTGAGTGACATATAAGCTCCATCTGAAACGACTAACAACGCGGGAATTCGTTTTCCCTTCAACGCCGGGTTAGATCTTACCGGCGGCTTCTCTCTCTGCGACTTCTTTGTCGAGCAGCGCAATATGCTCAGCCATCAGATCACGGCAGTGCGCTGCCAGCTCGCGCACCTGATCTTTACCGTATTTGCTGGTATCGACGGGTGGCAGCATTTCGACAATCACCAGCCCGTTATTCAGGCGGTTAAGATTAATCTTATTCGAAGTATTGGAAACGCACACAGGAATAATTGGAACACCTGCCGCAATTGCGGCATGAAACGCACCGGTTTTAAACGGCAGCAGGCCGCGGCCGCGGCTGCGCGTCCCTTCCGGGAACATCCAGATTGAGATCCTGCGCTTTTTAAAATGATTCACCACTTCTGCAATGGTGCCGTGCGCTTTTGCACGGTTATTACGGTCAATCAACAGGTTACCGGTAAGCCAGTACAGCTGACCAAAAAACGGGATCCACAGCAGGCTTTTTTTGCCCACCGTCACGGTCGGTGGAAGCACGATATTGGAGGCCGTCACCATATCGTAGTTGTTCTGATGGTTGGCGATATAGATGGCGTTACCGAAATTCTCCGCTCCTTCCGGCAGGCGTTTTTCAACTTTCAGACCAAACAGCGGCGCAAGACGCCCGAACATATGGCCAAAGGTGGCGACATGCTTCGGATTACGCGGGCTGAACAGGCAATAAATAGAGCCGAAAATACAGACCAGAATACAGTAGATAACGGTAAGAATAAGACGAACAATATATAGCATAGCGACCTCTGAAGCCCTAACAGCTGACAATTATACTTCACCTGTGGCCAGGTAAGGACTTTATTACGAGCGCGTATTGTTAATCGCAACGCACGAATTAACAACGATTTTACGGGAAATTTTATTGAAATTCCCCCTCCGGACAGAGGGGGATATCACGACATTACTCTTCGCTGTCACCCGCCGCGCTGCGTGCAGGAGAGTCAATCTCCACGCGGTCGATACGCTGCAGGCCGCGCATCAGCGAGCCGCGGCGACCGCGCTCGCCCACCACCTTCTGCAGTTCTTCCGGACGAAGCTTGATTTTGCGCTTGCCGACGTGAATGGTCAGCGTGCTCTGCGGCGGCAGCAGGAAGAGGTGCGCCAGGCCATCTTCGCCTTTCGCGGCCTCCGCCGACGGGATGTTGATGATCTTGTTGCCCTTGCCTTTTGACAGCTCCGGCAGATCGCTGACCGGGAACATCAGCATACGTCCGGCGGTGGTGATCGCCAGCAGCATGTCGCTTTCGTTCTCGATCACCAGCGGTGCCATTACGTGAGCGTTGTCCGGCAGGCTAATCAGCGCCTTACCGGCACGGTTGCGGGAAACCAGATCGTTGAAGGTACAGATAAAACCGTAGCCCGCGTCAGACGCCAGCAGCAGCTTCTGGTCATCGGCTTCCATCAGCATATGGTCAACCGTCGCGCCCGGCGGCAGCGTCAGCTTGCCGGTCAGCGGTTCACCCTGCCCGCGCGCGGAAGGCAGCGTGATCGGGTCAATGGCATAGCTGCGACCGGTGGAGTCGATAAACGCCACCGGCTGGTTGCTCTTGCCTTTCACCGCCGCTTTGAAGCTGTCGCCCGCTTTGTAGCTGAGCCCCGGCGCGTCGATATCGTGGCCTTTGGCGCTGCGCACCCAGCCGCTCTGCGACAGGACAATGGTCACCGGCTCGGACGGCTGCATGTCGTGCTCGTTCATCGCCTTCGCTTCTTCGCGCTCGTGCAGCGGAGAACGACGGTCGTCACCAAACGCGTCGGCATCAGTCTGCAGCTCTTTCTTCAGCAGGGTGTTCATCTTGCGTTCGGACGCGAGGATCGCCTGCAGCTGATCGCGCTCTTTTTCCAGCTCGTTCTGCTCGCCGCGGATCTTCATCTCTTCCAGTCTGGCGAGATGGCGCAGCTTCAGCTCGAGGATCGCTTCGGCCTGGGTTTCGCTGATGCCAAAGCGCGACATCAGGGCGGGCTTCGGCTCGTCCTCGGTACGGATGATCTCAATCACCTCGTCGATATTGAGGAACGCCACCAGCAAACCTTCGAGGATATGCAGGCGCTTAAGCACTTTCTCCAGACGATGGTTCAGACGACGGCGTACCGTATCGCGGCGGAACGTCAGCCATTCGGTGAGGATCTCCAGCAGGTTTTTCACCGCCGGGCGTCCGTCGAGGCCGATCATGTTCAGGTTAATGCGGTAGCTTTTTTCCAGATCGGTGGTGGCGAACAGGTGGTTCATCACCTGCTCCATGTCCACGCGGTTAGAACGCGGCACGATCACCAGACGGGTCGGGTTCTCGTGGTCAGATTCGTCACGCAGGTCGTCCACCATCGGCAGCTTTTTATTGCGCATCTGGGAGGCGATCTGCTCCAGCACTTTGGCACCGGAAACCTGATGCGGCAGCGCGGTGATCACCACGGCGCCGTCTTCTTTATTCCACACCGCGCGCATGCGCACGGAGCCGCGACCGTTCTGGTAGATTTTGCGGATTTCCGCGCGCGAGGTGATGATTTCGGCTTCGGTCGGGAAATCCGGACCCTGCACGATATCCAGCAGATCGTCGAGCGAGGCTTTCGGCTGCTCAATCAGGGTGATGGCGGCTTTCGCCACTTCACGCAGGTTGTGCGGCGGAATGTCCGTCGCCATACCGACCGCAATCCCGGTGGTGCCGTTCAGCAGGATGTTCGGCAGACGCGCAGGCAGCATCTTCGGCTCCTGCAGCGTGCCGTCGAAGTTCGGTACCCAGTCAACGGTCCCCTGCCCCAGCTCGCCCAGCAGCACTTCGGCATATTTAGAGAGGCGGGACTCGGTATAACGCATCGCCGCGAAGGATTTCGGATCGTCCGGCGCCCCCCAGTTCCCCTGACCATCCACCAGCGGGTAACGGTAAGAGAACGGCTGCGCCATCAGCACCATTGCTTCATAGCAGGCGCTGTCGCCGTGCGGATGGTATTTACCCAGCACGTCACCGACGGTACGGGCGGATTTCTTGAACTTGGCGGTGGCATTCAGCCCCAGTTCGGACATCGCATACACGATGCGGCGCTGAACGGGCTTCAGGCCATCCCCGATAAACGGCAACGCCCTGTCCATGATGACGTACATGGAGTAGTTCAGGTAGGCGTTTTCCGTGAATTCATGTAGCGCGAGGCGCTCTGCCATATCGCTCATTACGTGTGATTCCTCAACTCAGAAACCGAAGGGTTTCAGGCAATATTGCCGCAGATACTACCCTATCTGACGAGTTGAGTCACAAAGAAAAAGGGCCGCTTATGCGGCCCTTTTCGGGTTATTTGTTCAGCTTAATGACCTGCTTCACGTCGATTTCAAAATCGTTCCACTCTTTATCGACCTTGCCCTGGATTTCCACTTTATCCTGCGGGGTGACGGTCACGCCGTTCCAGCGCTTGTGGTCAATTTCCACGTTCACCGTGCCGGTCTCATCGCGGAAGGTGTAGCGGTCATCGGACAGGCGCTGGGTGATGTTCCCGCGCAGCTTCACCCAGCTGTCGTCCTTCATCTCTTTCACCTTCACCGCGGTGGTGAGGTTGGCGTCGTTATCGACAAAACCGCCTGCCTGCGTTTGGGTCTGGGTTTGCGTGGCGGACGGGCCGTTAAATCCGCCCTGCGCAGCAAAAACGGGGGCAGTGGCCATCATCATGATGGCGGCAATGGCAGCGAATTTTTTCATATTAACTCTCCCTTTAATCTGGTTTCGCAGTCCATTAAACAGGGTAATCCTTAACAACTTCTTAAGGGAAAAATTTATTTATTATTGCTGTACAGCAGGCGCTTACAGAGGGTTTACTGACGGCATCAAGGAGGGAATATGCGCATTTTACTGGTAGAAGACGACACGCTAATCGGCGACGGTATCAGGGCGGGTTTAAGCAAAATGGGCTTTAGCGTGGACTGGTTTACCGACGGTAAAACCGGTCAGGCCGCGCTCGCTTCTGCGCCCTATGATGCCGTGGTGCTGGATCTGACGCTGCCGGAAATCGACGGTCTGGACATCCTGCGCGCGTGGCGCGAAAGCGGGCGCAGCGAGCCGGTATTGATCCTGACCGCGCGGGATGCGCTTAACCAGCGCGTGGAAGGGCTGCGTCTTGGCGCGGATGATTATCTCTGCAAGCCGTTCGCGCTGATTGAAGTGGGTGCCCGCCTCGAGGCGCTGGTCCGCCGCAGCCACGGCCAGACGCATAGCGAGCTACGCCACGGCAAGGTCACGCTCGATCCGACCCGTCTCGTCGCCACGCTGGACGGTGAACCGCTGACGCTGAAGCCGAAAGAGTTCGCGCTGCTGGAACTGCTGATGCGCAATGCAGGCCGCGTGCTCCCTCGCAAAACGATTGAGGAAAAACTGTATACCTGGGACGACGACGTCTCCAGCAACGCGGTAGAAGTCCACGTTCATCATCTGCGCCGCAAGCTTGGCAGCGAGTTTATCCGCACCGTGCACGGCATCGGCTATACCCTGGGTGACGCATGAAGCTGACGCAACGCCTGAGCCTGAAGCTGCGCCTGACGCTCCTCTTTTTAGCGCTCTCCCTGACGGCATGGTTTGCCGCCAGCCTGGTGGCCTGGCAGCAGACCACCCACAAGCTGGATAAGCTCTTCGACACGCAGCAGATGCTGTTTGCCAAACGGCTGCTGACGATGGATCTGGACGAGATCCGCGCCCCCGAGCGGATGCGCGAGATCCCGAAAAAAGTGAAGCATGGCCGTCTCGATGACGACGCGCTGGCTTTCGCCATTTACAGCGTCGAGGGCAAAATGCTGCTGAACGACGGCGAGAACGGGCGCGATATTCCGTACCACTATCGCCGCGACGGGTTTGCTAACGGGCAGCTCCAGGACGACAACGACGAATGGCGTTTCCTGTGGCTGACCTCACCCGACGGGAAATACCGCGTGGTGGTCGGTCAGGAGTGGGAGTACCGCCAGGATATGGCGCTGGACGTGGTCAGCTCGCAGCTCACGCCCTGGCTGGTGGCGCTGCCGGTGATGCTGCTCTTGCTGGTTCTCCTCTTGAGCCGGGAGCTGAGGCCGCTCAAAAAGCTGGCGCAGACCCTGCGCTCCCGCTCGCCGGATGCGACCGATGCGCTTGTGCTTCAGGGTGTGCCCACGGAAGTGCGCCCCCTGCTCGACGCGCTGAATCACCTCTTCGCACGTACCCAGGAGATGATGACCCGCGAGCGCCGCTTTACCTCCGATGCGGCTCACGAGCTGCGCAGCCCGCTGGCGGCCCTGAAGGTGCAAACTGACGTGGCGCAGCTCTCGCAGGACGATCCGCAGGCGCGGGAAAAAGCGCTGGCACAGCTGCATGCGGGAATCGACCGCGCTTCGCGGCTGGTGGATCAGCTCCTCACCCTGTCGCGTCTGGACTCGCTGGATAACCTTGACGATGTCGAACCGATCACGCTTGCCGATTTACTGCAGTCGGCGGTGCTGGATATCTGGCATCCGGCGCAGCAGGCAGGGATTGATATTCGCCTCAACAACCATGCCCCGCAGGTCAAACGTCAGGGGCAGCCCCTGCTGCTCAGCCTGCTGGTGCGCAACCTGTTGGACAACGCCATCCGCTACAGTCCGCGCGGCAGCGTGGTGGACGTGACGCTGGGCGCGCGTAGCTTTAGCGTGCGCGACAACGGTCCCGGCGTTGACCCCGAGGTGCTGGCGCGCATCGGCGAGCGTTTTTATCGTCCACCGGGCCAGAACGCCACGGGCAGCGGGCTGGGGCTTTCTATCGTCAGGCGCATTGCCGCGCTGCACGGGATGCACGTCTCGCTAAGCAATGCGGCGGAAGGCGGCTTTGAGGTAAAGGTCAGCTGGTAGCGGATTATTGCATCTCCAGCAAAAGACTTTGCACATTTTGCTCATTTTTCCGCTCCGTCCTCGCGCGTAGAATACCCGGCATACTCTCATCGTCGAGGACAAAAAATGAGCAACATTCTGATTATTAACGGTGCAAAAGAATTTGCGCACTCTAAAGGCCAGCTGAATGACACCCTGACCGAGGTCGCGGACGGTTTCCTGCGCGACGCCGGGCATGATGTTAAGGTCGTGCGTGCAGACAGCCACTACGACGTGAAAGCCGAAGTGCAGAACTTCCTGTGGGCTGACGTGGTGATCTGGCAGATGCCAGGCTGGTGGATGGGCGCGCCGTGGACCGTGAAAAAATACATGGACGACGTGTTCACGGAAGGTCACGGTTCGCTGTATGCCAGCGATGGCCGCACCCGCTCTGACGCGTCCAAAAAATACGGTTCAGGCGGCCTGATTCAGGGCAAAAAATATATGCTGTCACTGACCTGGAACGCACCGCTGGAAGCCTTCACCGAGAAAGAGCAGTTCTTCGAAGGCGTGGGCGTAGACGGTGCTTATCTGCCGTTCCACAAGGCGAATCAGTTCCTGGGCATGGATCCGCTGCCGACCTTTATCGTCAACGACGTGATTAAAATGCCTGATGTCCCGCGCTATATCGCAGAATATCGCAAGCATCTCGCGGAAATTTTTGCTTAACTGGTAGCCTGGAATTAAAGGAGTAGTAAACATGCTTACCGTTATCGCAGAAATCCGTACTCGTCCAGGTCAACATCACCGCCAGGCGGTGCTGGATCAGTTCGCGAAAATTATCCCGACCGTACTGAAAGAAGAAGGCTGCCACGGCTACGCGCCGATGGTGGATGCCGTCACTGACGCCAGCTTCCAGGCGACCGCGCCGGACTCGATCATCATGGTTGAGCAGTGGGAAACCGTCGCGCATCTTGAAGCGCATCTGCAGACCGCGCACATGAAAGCGTGGAGCGACGCGGTGAAGGGCGACGTGCTGGAAACCCACATCCGCATCCTGGAGCAAGGGGTTTAAGTTCGTAGAATTTGCCGGGTGGCACTGCGTTTACCCGGCCTACAAAACCTGAACCGTAGGCCCGGTAAGCGCTAGCGCCACCGGGCTTTGTTGTTTTTAGCTGCTTTTCTTCCCCGGCTTTAACCCGCGATGGAGTTCGTTGATGCGCTTCATTGACTTGATGGTGCGTTGCGGCTCGGTGGCGGCGACGGACAAAATGATCATCTCCAGACAGAGCAGCACCGTGCCGTGGAGCGGGATTTTACCCTTTTCACCGCCGCGCGGGACGTGGATCACCACGCTGGCCTCCTTACTGAAACGCGAATCAAGGGCGTTGGTCAGCAGGATGGTGGGAATGCCCAGACGTTTAGCTTCACGCAGGGTGGTTTGCCCTTCCCGGTGCGCGGATTTCTGCGCCATCATCACCAGCACGTCACCGCGCTGAAGCGCAATCAGCTGTTCGGCAAGCCCGATCCCGGTACGGTTGAGCGGCGTGGCGGGTAACCCCATACGGCTGAACAGCCTGGCGATGTACTCGGCCAGAATGCCGGAGGCGCCAATGCCAAATATGGCAACCTGCCTTGCCTGCGCCAGCAGTGAGACCGCCTGCGCCATCGCGTAGCGGTTGTGGGGCTCGGATAACACCTCGCAGGTGTGCTGATGTCCCTCCAGCACGAAATCAATGCTCGCGTTGACGTCGCTGTCGAGCGTGTTCACCGTGGTGGACATCTTTTCGCTGGAGGTGACCACCGGGCCAAACCACTGCTCCAGCGTCTGCTTGAGATCGCGCAGCCCGGCGAACCCCAGCGCCTGTATGGCGCGGACCACCGTGGCATCCGAGGTTTTCAGTACGGCGGCAATCTCCATGGCGGTCTGCTCCATCACCGCTTCGCGGTTGTCATGGATATAGCGTGCGACCTGCAGCAGACGCGGCGTCAGCTGATGCGCCCGCGCGCGAAAGCGGTCGCCATAGACATCCACGCGCCCCTTCTCTTTGCGGATCACCGTGAGGCCTCCGGCAGCGGACGCCCGGCAATCTGCGACTGCACCTGCGCGGCCATCAGCCCTAATGACGCGAACGAATTCGAGATCGCCTCTTCACGCGAGATCAGCACGTAGTGCCCGGTTCGGCAGGCAGTCAGGAACTGACACCAGCCCGGCATGACAGCCTCCATTGCCGCCAGCTCGTCCTGCGGTTTACCGCCCGTATCCCCGCGCCAGGTAGCGAAGACGAAATCGGCATCCAGCTCCGGCAGGCGCTCGGCGCTGACGTCGATGCGCCCTCCGTCCGGGATGGACTCAATCAGTGGCGGGAATTTGAATCCGGCGTCGCGCAGAACGCGGCCCAGCGAGTGGTAGCTGTGCATGGCGTTGATTTTCCCCTGATTGGCCTGAATCACCGATACGGTGATTTTGCGCGTGTCGATGGTCGCCTTCAGCGCCTTGATTTGCTCCTGATATCGCCGCTCCAGAACCTTAAGCCGCGCCTGCGTTCCTGTCAGCTGAGCCAGCTTGCGGTAGATTTCCGGCGCGCCGCCGTCGAGATGATCGATGCTCACCGTCGGGGCAATTTTCGCTAATTGTTCCACCGGCGTGTTGCGGGTCGGCTCGGTAACGATCAGGTCAGGTTTGGCGGCGGCGATGGCTTCAATGTCGATATCGGCCGTGCCGATAAATTTGATATCGGAATTATCGAAGTCGACGCCGGTCAACATGCCGCTGGATCGCAGAAAATGGCTGCCGTCCGGCCGCGTGCGGCCATGGCTCGCCACCGGCGGCACGCCAAGCTCAATCAGCGGAATGGTGATGTCCAGATCGTGTAAGGAGACAATCCGTTTCGGGTGCACCGGCACCACCACCTTTCGGTTCAGATCGTCAGTAAAGGTCTGCGTCGGCTCCGCCGCGCTCACCGCGAATCCCACCAGCAACAGCATCGAAAACAGTACGCGCATCATAATCCCCTAAAATCTGTCCCGGCGCTGCCAGAGCAGCAGCAGGAAAAACGGTCCGCCAATCAATGAAATGACAATTCCCGCCGGCAGCTGCAGCGGGAGGAATGCCAGACGCCCGACGTTATCCGCCAGCAGCACCAGCAGCGCGCCCAGCACGGCGCTTCCCGTCAGGAGCGCGGTCTGACCACCGCGCAGCAGCAGGCGCGCCATATGCGGGGCAATCAGCCCCACAAAGCCAATGCTGCCCACGCAGGAGACGCAGGCCGCCGTCAGCACTACCGGGGCGAGAACCCGCAGCAGCGCCAGCCGGGTTGTGCGCACGCCAAGGCCCGCGGCGGCCTGATTGCCGAGCAGCGCCACGTCCGCTGCCCGCGCGGTAAAGAGCAGCAGCGCAAACGCGGGGGCAGCCCAGAGCGCGGCCAGCCCTACCAGCGTCCAGTTTGCCGCGTGCAGGCTGCCCGCCAGCCACAGCATCGCCGTCTGCACGTCGCGCACGTCGGCGGTGGTCATAAAGACGCCCATTGCCGCGGCAAACGCCCACGACACGCCGATGCCGATCAAAATAAACCGCGGGCGCGAGATATCGCGCGCCAGAGCTATCACCAGCAGCGCGGTGAGCAGCCCGCCGGTCATGCCAATCAGCGGACGCCAGGCCAGGCTCAGCGCCGGGAACTGAAAAATCAGCAACAGTACCGCCGCGCTACAGCCCTCCTTCACGCCGATAAGCCCCGGGTCAGCCAGTCCGTTGCGGGTGATGGACTGCATCGCCGCCCCCGCCATGCCGAGCATCGCGCCGCACAGCACTGCCATCAGCAGGCGCGGCAGGCGGATATCCATCACGACGTAGCGCGTCTCCGCCGTCAGACTTTCAGGCGAAAACAGCGCCCGCCCGATGGCAGAGGCGGGGATGGGCAGAGAACCGTGCGTCAGGCCAAAGCCCAGCAGGCCTAGCGCCATCAACGCGAAAAGCGACAGGTACGCCAGCGCCTTCGGGCGAACCAGCGCCGACAGGCGGCCAACACGGATCGCGCGGAGTCCGGCCCGGTTCATTTGAACATCCTCGAGGCCATAAGGATGAACACGGGCGCGCCGACAAGGGCCGTCATGATGCCGGTTGCCAGCTCCCAGGGGGTAAACAGCGTGCGGGCAGCGATATCCGCCAGCAGCAACACCAGCGCGCCGCACAGGGCCGACAGCGGCACCATCACGCGCAAATCGACCGACACCAGACGGCGGATGAGCTGCGGCACCACAAGGCCGATAAAGCCAATCGGTCCGGCGAGGGAGACGGCCGCGCCGCAGAGCAGCGCAATGGCCAGCAGGGCAAGGAGGCGGGTTTTCAGCAGCGACACGCCAAGCCCCTGCGCCATTCTGTCGCCCAGCGCCAGCATGTTGAGCGAGGGCGACAGCCCGATAGCAAGAACAAAACCAGCGGCTGCAGCCCACAGGGCGCTCTGGAGCATCTGCGTGTTGATCCCGGCGATATCACCCGCCAGCCAGGTGCGCAGAGAGAGTAGCGTCTGTTCATCCAGGATTAACACCGCGGCGGTAATCGACGAGGCAAACGCCGACATCGCCACGCCGCACAGGGTGACCTTCATCGGCGTGAGCCCGGTGCGACCGGTCGAGGAGAACATCAGCACCAGCAGAAACAGCGCGGCGGCACCGGCGGCGGCAATCAGCGGGCGACCAAACGGCAGCGAAAGCCCAAGCGCGCTGGCGATCACCACCGCGAGCGCTGCCCCGGCGTTGAGCCCCAGAATATGCGGCTCGCCGAGCGGGTTGCGGATCACGGACTGCAGCAGCACGCCCGCCACGCCGAGCGCGGCGCCTGTCACCATTGCGGCGCAGAGGCGCAGCAGCCGTAGTCTGATGATGATGTTATGGTCGAAATTGCGCGGTTCGAAGTGAAAGAATGCCTCCACTACCGTTCGGGGAGGGATAAACCGCGCCCCGATACCGAGATGCACAATCGCGCCCAGCGCCAGCAGCAATGTAAACATCAGGAAGGCGAGAGAAGCGCGCATCATGGCTGTTCAAGGCTCTGGCGAAACGGCATAAAGAACGGTTTGCCGGTCAAGGGGTTGATGGACATATGCACGTCCACATCAAACACCGTTTTGATCAGCTCCGGCGTGCAGGCGTCGCCTTCATGTAACACCCCCTCGACTTTTCCCTGGCGTAAAAAGACCAGGGAATCACCGTAGTTCACGGCAAAGTTGAGATCGTGCAGCACCACCACGACGGTACGCCCATGCTGGCGGGTCAGGGCGTGCAGCAGTTCCAAGATCTCCACCTGATAGCGGAGATCGAGATACGTCGTCGGCTCGTCAAGCAGGATATACGGCGTTTGCTGCGCCAGCGCCATGGCGATCCAGCAGCGCTGGCGCTGGCCGCCGGATAAGCTTTCCACCGGCATATGGGCAAACTCTGCAGTGCCGGTCAGGCGCAGGGCCTCTTCCACCGCCAGTTCGTCCTCGTCGCTCCACTGGCGCATAACGTTTTGCCAGGGAAAGCGGCCGCGCGAGACCAGCTCAAAAACGGTTAACCCTTCCGGGAGCAGCGGGGACTGCGGGAGAATACCAAGCTGGCGGGCGACGGCTTTGGTCGGCTGCTCGTGAATGGCTTTACCGTCCAGCAGCGCGGTTCCCCCAAGCGGCTGCAGCAGCCGCGCGATAGTGCTCAACAGCGTGGATTTCCCACAGCCGTTCGCCCCTACCAGCACCGTCATTTTCTGCTGAGGGATGGCAAGGGAGATATCATCAACGATGATTTTTTTCTGATAGCCCGCAGAGAGGTTCTCCAGAACCAGTCCCGGTTGTTTTGTGTTGTGAGCCACGTGAACGCCAACGTAATAAAAAAGCGCAACAAATATAAATAAAAATCATTCTCTTTTGAGAGTTTGACGCCACGCCATGTAGTAGTCAAGAGAAGAAACACCCTGAAAAAACCAGGGGTGACAGAGCGTTACCGTGCAGGCCACAAAATCAATAAATCATTATTTTTCAATCAAATAATTAATTACCCTTGTACTTTCCCGTTGCGTTTCATGCATGTAGCCGATTTTTATCATTTTTCATTTACTACTACATTCCCGCATGATTGAATGATTCTCAATTACATGTTCGATGCCGGTTCTGGCTAACGAGCAGAGCATAAAAGGGCAATGACTCACACATTCTTCCGTGAAAGTGATTCACGGATATTTTGGGATAACAGATGTAATGGCTACGTTCACACCTTCACTCTCTGGGGTAAAAGGGCGCGCGCTCTTTTCACTGCTGTTTATGGCGCCGCTGGCCCAGGCGGCGAACACCACCGCGGCTAAAGACGGCGAAACGCTTACCGTCACTGCCGATCCAAATACGCCGGCGGAAGCCACCAACGGCTACCAGCCGCTGAACACCTCCACCGCAACGCTGACCAACATGCCGATGCTGGATATCCCGCAGGTGGTGAATACGGTCAGCGATAAAGTGCTGGAGGATCAGCACGCCACCACGCTGGATGAGGCGCTCTATAACGTCAGCAACGTGGTCCAGACGAATACCCTCGGCGGTACGCAGGATGCCTTCGTGCGCCGCGGGTTTGGCGCGAACCGGGACGGCTCGATCATGACCAACGGCCTGCGCACCGTCCTGCCGCGCAGCTTTAACGCCGCCACCGAGCGCGTGGAGGTGCTTAAAGGCCCGGCCTCAACGCTGTATGGCATTCTCGATCCGGGCGGCCTGATTAACGTCGTCACCAAACGCCCGGAGAGAACCTTCGGTGGTTCTCTGTCCGCCACCTCCTCCAGCTTTGGCGGCGGCACCGGACAGGTCGATGTGACCGGCCCGATCGACGGCACGCGTCTGGCGTATCGCCTCACGGGTGAGTATCAGGACGAAGATTACTGGCGTAATTTTGGCAACGAACGCAGCACCTTTATCGCCCCGTCGCTCACCTGGTTCGGCGATGATGCCACCGTGACCGTGCTCTATTCGCATCGCGACTATAAAACGCCGTTCGATCGCGGAACGATCTTCGATCTCAACACTAAAAAAGCCGTTGATGTCGATCGCAAAACCCGCTTTGACGAGCCGTTTAACGTGACCGATGGTCAGTCCGATCTGGCGCAGCTGAACGCGGAATACCGTCTTAACAGCCAGTGGACCGCGAAGTTCGACTACAGCTACAGCCAGGACAAATACAGCGATAACCAGGCCCGCGTGATGGCCTACGATGCAAAAACCGGCAACCTGACCCGCCGCGTGGATGCGACCCAGGGCTCGACCCAGCGCATGCACAGCACCCGCGCGGATCTGCAGGGGAATGTGGATATTGCAGGCTTTTACAATGAGATCCTGACCGGCGTGTCGTATGAGAATTACGATTTGCTGCGTACGGACATGATGCGCTGTAAGAACGTCAAAGGTTTCAACATCTACCATCCGGTTTACGGCAAACTCAACAAGTGTACAACCGTCTCCGCCGCAGACAGCGACCAGACGCTCAAGCAGGAGAGTTATTCGGCCTACGCGCAGGATGCCCTGTACCTGACGGATAAGTGGATCGCCGTCGCCGGGATGCGCTATCAGTATTACACCCAGTACGCGGGCAAAGGTCGTCCGTTCAACGTCAACACCGACAGCCGCGACGAACAGTGGACGCCAAAGCTGGGGCTGGTTTACAAGCTCACGCCATCCGTCTCGCTGTTTGCCAACTACTCGCAGACGTTTATGCCGCAGTCGTCCATTGCAAGTTACATTGGCGACCTGCCGCCGGAAACCTCGAACGCCTACGAACTGGGCGCGAAGTTCGACCTGTTCGACGGCGTTACCGCCAATATCGCGCTGTTTGATATCCACAAACGCAACGTGCTGTACAACGAAAGCGTGGGAGGTGAAACCATCGCCAAAACCGCGGGACGCGTGCGATCCCAGGGCGTGGAGGTGGATCTTGCCGGATCGCTGACCGAGAACACCAATATTATCGCCAGCTACGGCTACACCGACGCGAAGGTGCTGGAAGACCCGGACTACGCGGGCAAACCGCTGCCGAACGTGCCGCGCCACACCGGCTCCCTGTTCCTGACGTACGATATTCACAATGCGATTGCCGGGAATACGCTGACAATTGGCGGCGGCGGGCACGGCGTGAGCCGTCGTTCAGCGACCAACGGTGCGGATTATTATCTGCCGGGCTATTTTGTGGCGGATGCCTTTGCGGCCTATAAGATGAAGCTGCAGTATCCGGTGACGCTGCAGGTCAACGTGAAGAACCTGTTTGATAAGACCTACTACACCTCGTCCATTGCGACCAACAACCTGGGCAACCAGATTGGCGACCCTCGCGAAGTGCAGTTTACGGTGAAGATGGAGTTTTGATGTAAAAAAGCCCGGTGGCGCTAGCGCTTACCGGGCCTACGATCCATTCCCTCTCCCTGCGGGAGAGGGTTAGGGTGAGGGCATCAAGCCTCAATATCCGCCATATCGCCTTTCTCCTGCAGCCAGTTACGACGGTCTTCCGAACGTTTCTTGGCAAGGAGCATATCCATCATGGCGTTGGTCTGCTGTTCGTCTTCGTCGCTGATCGTCAGCTGCACCAGACGGCGCGTGTTCGGATCCAGCGTCGTTTCGCGCAGCTGCATCGGGTTCATCTCGCCCAGCCCCTTAAAGCGCTGCACGTTAGGCTTGCCCTTCTTACGCTTCAGCTGTTCAAGCACGCCCGCTTTCTCTTCTTCCGTCAGCGCATAGTATACCTCTTTGCCGAGGTCGATACGGTACAGCGGCGGCAGCGCCACGTAGACGTGACCGTTTTTCACCAGCGTACGGAAGTGCTTCACAAACAGCGCGCACAGCAGCGTGGCGATGTGCAGACCATCGGAGTCCGCATCCGCGAGAATGCAGATCTTGCCGTAGCGCAGCTGGCTCAGATCGTCGCTGTCCGGATCGATACCGATCGCAACTGAGATATCGTGGACTTCCTGCGAGGCCAGCACTTCGTCTGAAGACACTTCCCAGGTGTTCAGGATCTTACCCTTGAGCGGCATGATCGCCTGATATTCACGATCGCGCGCCTGCTTGGCCGACCCGCCCGCCGAGTCCCCTTCCACCAGGAACAGTTCGGTGCGGTTGAGATCCTGCGCGGTACAGTCTGCCAGCTTGCCCGGCAGCGCAGGGCCGCTGGTCAACTTTTTACGCACCACTTTTTTCGCCGCACGCAGACGACGCTGGGCGCTGGAGATCGCCATTTCGGCCAGCATCTCCGCCGCCTGAACGTTCTGGTTCAGCCACAGGGTAAAGGCATCTTTCACCACGCCGGAGACGAACGCCGCGCACTGGCGTGACGACAGACGTTCTTTGGTCTGACCGGCAAACTGCGGATCCTGCATCTTCACGGAGAGCACGTAGGCGCAGCGGTCCCAGATATCTTCCGCCGACAGCTTCACGCCGCGCGGCAGGATATTGCGGTATTCGCAGAATTCGCGCATCGCGTCCAGCAGCCCCTGACGCAGGCCGTTGACGTGGGTCCCGCCGAGCATGGTGGGGATCAGGTTAACGTAGCTTTCGGTCAGCAGCTCGCCGCCTTCCGGCAGCCACAGCAGCGCCCAGTCCACCGCTTCGGTATCGCCGCTAAAGTTGCCGACGAACGGTTTTTCCGGCAGCGTTGGCAGGCCGTTTACCGCTTCGCACAGGTAGTCGTTCAGGCCATCGGCGTAGCACCAGGTCTGCTCGGTATTATTAACGTGATCTTTAAAGGTGATTTCCACGCCCGGACACAGCACCGCTTTGGCTTTCAGCAGGTGCGTCAGGCGGGATACGGAAAAGCGCGGGCTGTCGAAGAAACTCTCGTCAGGCCAGAAGTGGACGCTGGTGCCGGTGTTGCGTTTGCCGCACGTGCCGACAACCTGCAAATCCTGCACCTTCTCGCCGTTTTCAAACGCGATGTTGTAGACCTGACCATCGCGACGGACGTTCACTTCCACGCGTTTGGACAGGGCGTTGACGACGGAAATCCCCACGCCGTGCAGGCCGCCGGAGAACTGGTAGTTTTTGTTGGAGAACTTACCGCCCGCATGCAGACGACAGAGGATCAGCTCAACGGCCGGGACGCCCTCTTCCGGGTGGATATCCACCGGCATGCCGCGCCCGTCGTCAATAACTTCCAGCGACTGATCGGCATGCAGGATGACGTCAACGCGTTTGGCATGGCCCGCCAGCGCTTCGTCCACACTGTTATCAATAACTTCCTGGCCCAGATGGTTTGGGCGCGTCGTATCGGTGTACATCCCCGGGCGGCGGCGAACCGGCTCAAGCCCGGTGAGGACCTCAATGGCATCAGCGTTATAGGTTTGCGTCATGATTTAAACTAGCAATTCGCATTGATTGTCAGTGGCTGTGCAGTCCAAGAAAATCGACAATCTGGGTGAAATGATTCTCAAAGCCCGTGAAAGCATGGTTTCCGCCCTCTTCTATCGTCTGGCGGCAGGAGGCGTAATACGCCACTGCCTGGCGGTAATCCAGCACTTCATCACCCGTCTGCTGCAGCAGCCAGATGAGATCCGGCGCCTCGAGCGGGTCGACCTGCATAACTTTGAGATCGTAAATATGGCGTGACTCTAGCACATATTGCTGGCCGGTGTAGGGGTTCTCGTTTTCGCCAAGAAAGTCCCGCAGCAGCTCAAATGGCCGTACCGCCGGATTAACCACCACGGCGGGCAGCATAAAGCATTGCGAGAGCCAGGTGGCGTAATATCCCCCCAGCGATGAACCGACCACACCAAAGGTTTCGCCGCCGTGCGCAAGCACGATGGATTCCAGCATTTCCGCGGCTTCTGCCGGGTAAGGCGGCAGCTGTGGGATAATCATCTCAACGTCAGGGTGATGCGCGCTCAGCCACTGGCGAAACTGTGTCGCTTTTGCGGAGCGCGGCGAACTGTTAAATCCGTGCAGATAAAGGAGCGTAGACATCAATAGCCTTCTGAAGCGGTGTCCGGGCGGAACTGTGCGCCGGTCAAACGGCAGACTTCCGTGGTCAGCGTGCCGTCGGGATGCAGTTCCAGCCAGCGCCAGCCTGGCGCGATGGTATCCAGCGTAAAGTTGGCGCAGTGCGGCTTAAACTGAACGCAGGTCGACGGCGTCGCCAGCATGCGGCGTCCGTTCCAGTCGAGATCCTGTTCCTGGTGAATATGCCCACACAGCAGATTTTTCACCCGCGGGAACTTCGCCAGCACGCGATCCAGCGCCGCGGAGTTGCGCAGGCTGTGCTGATCGAGCCAGCTGCAGCCCGCCGGCAGAGGATGATGATGAAGCAACAGCAGCGTATGACGTTCAGGTTCAGCCGCCAGTTTGGTCTCCAGCCAGTCGAGCTGAAACTCACTGAGTTCACCGTGCGGGACGCCGAACACCTGGCTGTCCAGCAGGAGGATCTGCCACTGTTCACCCGCAAAAACACATTTCGCCGGAGAAATCCCCGCATCCTGGAGAGAACTGTACATTGCGGGCTGAAAATCGTGGTTACCCGGCAGCCAGACGCAGGGCGCGCTAAAGCTCGCGATGCCTTCAGCAAAATGCTGGTAGGCCGCGGAAGATTGGTCCTGCGCCAGATCGCCCGTTGCGACAATCAGATCGCATGCACGGTTTTCAGCGTGAATGGCGCTCAGTACCGCCTGATAACTCTCCCAGGTATTCACCCCCAGCAGCGTTTCATGCTTTTCGGCAAAAAGGTGGGTATCGGTGATTTGTAATATCCTGACTGGCGCCCCACCAGCAACAGTCAGGTTCAACAGGCTTTCCAAATGGTGTCCTTAGGTAGGTTTATGACGCTAACAAACCGGAATCGCCATTGCTCCATGTGCTAAACAATACCTTAGCCAGTCGGCTAAAAACTGGTTAATTTGATGCTTTTCGTCGCGTTGATGCAACTTTTTATTCGGGTAATCATACCGCGTCTTGAAGCGAAAGATCTGCTGGCTTGAACACACTTCAGCGACCATCGCGTCGTGATAGAGGCGTACCGTCATCGACGGCAGGCTCCAGTAGCTAATGCTGGGTGCCGTTTGCTCAATCTCCACCAGCGTAGTGTAGCGCGTTGATTCTGTTATCGTTAATCGATACTGCGCGCTGCTCACCTGATAGCTTACCGTTTCGCCGGGTGCGTCGTTTCTCGGCAGCAGGCGGCGCAATTGTGCAAAATTCGTTTCGCACAGGCGCATCATTTCTGGGAAGTCAGGCGTATAGCGCTTCATTTTTTCCACTCGTTTCGTAATGTCTGATAATGCAGCTGCAGCCATTGCAGGGCGATGACAGACGCTGCGTTGTCGATTTTCCCCTCTTCTACCCACTGATAAGCCTGTTCCCGGCTCACCACATGAACCCGAATATCTTCGTTTTCATCAGCCAGACCGTGAATGCCTTCTGCGGTCGTGGCGTCCACTTCGCCCACCATAATGGATAAGCGTTCGCTGGTGCCACCCGGACTCGCCAGATAGCTCAAGACCGGTTTGGTGCGGCCCACCACCAGCCCCGCCTCTTCCAGCGCCTCGCGCCGGGCGACGTCTTCAACCGTCTCGCCTTCTTCGATCATCCCGGCCACCATCTCCAGCAGCCACGGGCTCTCACTGACGTCATAAGCGGCGATGCGGATCTGCTCCACCAGCACGACTTCGTCACGCACTGGGTCAAAGGGTAGCAAGACTGCCGCATGCCCGCGCTCAAAAATTTCGCGTCTGATTTCGCCGCTCATTTCACCGTTAAACAGGCGATGCCTGAAACGGTAAAGATCCATTGAAAAAAAACCGCTATAAAGCGTTTCTCGTGCAATAATTTCTACATCGTTTTTGGCGAATGTCACGGGCAACTTTTCTGGTTTTTGCATGAGTCGAGTCCTGGTAGCAATGGTGATGAAATTGTGAATTTCAAGGCTGTTTGGCTGCCGTTTGTAAGGCTATATGATAGATTGGTGCAAATTACCGCCAGATGGCACGTAACGCCAACCTTTTGGTGTGGATGATTCTGTTAGAATCGGCAATTATTTTTTAATTAGATCAGCGCTAATACTGCTTCACAACAAGGAATGCAAATGAAGAAATTGCTCCCCATCCTTATCGGCCTGAGCCTGACGGGCTTCAGTGCAATGAGCCAGGCGGAAAACCTGTTACAGGTCTACCAGCAGGCACGTCTGGGCAACCCTGATTTACGTAAATCAGCGGCCGATCGTGATGCTGCGTTTGAAAAGATTAACGAAGCGCGTAGCCCCTTGCTGCCACAGTTAGGGTTAGGTGCAGATTATACCTACAGCAACGGTTTTCGCGACGCTAACGGCGTAAACTCCAATGCTACCAGTGCCTCACTGCAATTAACACAGACGCTGTTTGATATGTCCAAATGGCGTGCCCTGACCCTGCAGGAAAAGAGCGCGGGCATCCAGGATGTGACCTATCAGACCGACCAGCAGACGCTGATCCTGAACACAGCTACGGCGTACTTCAACGTGCTGAGCGCCATTGACGCGCTCTCCTACACCGAAGCGCAGAAACAGGCCATTTACCGTCAGTTAGATCAAACCACCCAGCGCTTCAACGTGGGTCTGGTGGCGATCACCGACGTGCAAAACGCCCGTTCACAGTACGACACCGTGCTGGCCAACGAAGTGACCGCGCGTAATAACCTCGACAACGCGCTGGAATCCCTGCGCCAGGTGACCGGGAACTACTATCCTGAGCTGGCCTCCCTGAACGTCGACAGCTTCAAAACGGATAAGCCGGAGGCCGTTAACGCCCTGCTGAAAGAGGCGGAAAACCGCAACCTGACGTTGCTGCAGGCGCGTCTGAGCCAGGACCTGGCCCGCGAGCAGATTCGTCAGGCGCAGGACGGCCATTTGCCAACCCTGAGCCTGAGCGCCTCTACCGGCGTTTCTGACACCACCTACAGTGGCTCTAAAACCAATTCTGCCCAGTATGACGACAGCAATATGGGTCAGAACAAAGTGGGCCTGAGCTTCTCCTTGCCGCTGTATCAGGGCGGTCAGGTTAACTCCCAGGTGAAACAGGCGCAGTACAACTTTGTTGGCGCGAGCGAGCAGCTGGAAAGCGCCCATCGTAACGTGGTGCAGACCGTACGTTCATCCTTCAACAACGTGAACGCCTCAATCAGCAGCATCAACGCCTATAAACAGGCCGTTGTGTCTGCACAGAGCTCCCTGGACGCGATGGAAGCGGGTTACTCGGTCGGTACACGTACTATCGTTGACGTGCTCGACGCCACCACCACGCTGTACAACGCGAAGCAGCAGCTCTCCAGCGCGCGTTATCAGTACCTGATTAACCAGCTGAACATTAAGCAGGCTCTGGGTACGCTGAACGAGCAAGACCTGCAGATGCTGAATAGCGCACTGGGCAAGCCGGTCTCTACCTCACCGGACAGCGTTGCACCGGAGAACCCGGAGCAGGTTGCCGCGGTTGATAACTTCAACGCTAACGGCACTACCCCTGCTGCACAGCCTGCTGCCGCGCGCACCACAGCGCCTGCCAGCAAGGGCAACAATCCGTTCCGTAACTAAGCATTGCCCGATGGCGCTTCGTTTATCGGGCCTACTGAATCGTAGGCCGGGTAAGCGCAGCGCCACCCGGCGCAAAATCACATCCGAACGTAAGCCAACGTAAAGATCCCCCTGATTCCGCCCCTCTTCGCTTCATTTTCAACCACTCATCCTCTATCCTGAGCGTTATTACCACTGGGTCCTGGAAGACAAACATGAAACGGACAAAAACGATCAATCACGCGTCGTTCCGCAAGAGCTGGAACGCACGTCACCTCACCCCTGTTGCGCTGGCGGTTACCGCTGTCTTTATGCTGGCAGGCTGTGAGAAAAACGATGAAACGGTTTCGCTGTATCAAAACGCGGACGACTGCTCCGCCGCAACCGGCAAAGCGGCCGAATGTAAAACGGCCTACACCAACGCGCTGAAAGAAGCGGAACGCACCGCGCCGAAATATGCCTCACGCGAAGACTGCGTAGCGGAATTTGGTGAAGGTCAGTGCCAGCAGGCACCGGCTCAGGCAGGCACGGCACCTGAAAATCAGGCACAGGCGCAATCCAGCGGCAGCTTCTGGATGCCGCTGATGGCAGGCTACATGATGGGCCGTCTGATGGGCGGCGGTGCAGGCTACCAGCAGCAGCCGCTGTTTAGCTCGAAAAACCCGGCCAGCCCGGCTTACGGTCAATATACCGATGCCAGCGGTAAAGGCTACGGCGCAGCGACTCCGGGCCGCACCGTAACCGTACCGAAAACCGCGATGGCGCCGAAGCCTGCGACCACCAGCACCATCACCCGCGGCGGGTTCGGTGAGTCTGTGGCGAAACAGACCAGCATGCAGCGCAGTGCATCAGGCACCTCTACTCGCTCAATGGGCGGCTAATCATGGAACGAGTCAGTATTACCGAGCGCCCGGACTGGCGCGAAAAAGCCACCGAGTACGGCTTTAACTTCCACACCATGTACGGCGAGCCCTACTGGTGTGAAGACGCTTACTACAGGCTCACCCTGGCCCAGGTTGAGAAGCTGGAAGAGGTCACGGCTGAGCTGCACCAGATGTGCCTCAAGGTGGTGGAAAAAGTCATCGACAGCGACGAGCTGATGGCCAAGTTCCGCATTCCAAAGCACACCTGGAGCTTTGTCCGCCAGTCGTGGAAAACGAATCAGCCTTCGCTTTACTCTCGCCTGGATCTGGCGTGGGACGGCGTGGGTGAACCGAAGCTTTTAGAAAACAACGCCGATACGCCAACCTCCCTCTATGAAGCGGCATTCTTCCAGTGGATCTGGCTGGAAGACCAGATTAACGCCGGAAACCTGCCGGAAGGCAGCGACCAGTTCAACAGCCTGCAGGAGAAGCTGATCGAGCGCTTTGCCGAGCTGCGCGAGCAGTTTGGCTTCAACCTGCTGCATCTCGCCTGCTGCCGCGACACGGAAGAAGATCGTGGCACGGTTCAGTATCTGCAGGACTGCGCCGCCGAAGCGGAAGTGGCGACCGAGTTCCTCTATATCGAGGATATCGGCCTGGGTGAAAAAGGTCAGTTTACGGACATGCAGGATCAGGTCATCAGCAACCTGTTCAAGCTCTACCCGTGGGAGTACATGCTGCGCGAGATGTTCTCCACCAAGCTGGAAGATGCGGGCGTGCGCTGGCTGGAACCGGCCTGGAAAAGCATTATCTCCAACAAGGCCCTGCTGCCGATGCTGTGGGAGATGTTCCCGAATCACCCTAACCTGCTGCCAGCGTACTTTGCGGAAGATGATTACCCGCAGATGGAGAAATACGTCGTTAAGCCGATCTTCTCCCGCGAAGGCGCGAACGTGTCGATCATCGAAAACGGTAAAACGCTGGAAGCGGTTGAAGGGCCTTACGGCGAGGAAGGGATGATCGTCCAGGCGTTCTATCAACTGCCGAAATTTGGCGACAGCTATACGCTAATTGGCAGCTGGCTCATTAACGATCAACCTGCCGGAATTGGCATTCGCGAAGATCGCGCGCTGATCACGCAGGATCTGTCGCGGTTCTACCCGCATATTTTTGTGGAGTAAGATCTGCCGGGTGGCGGCTTCGCCTGACCCGGCCTACGGTTTTGTAGGCCCGGTAAGCGTAGCGCCACCGGGCATATTTTCACCCTACCTGCACCGACAGCATACTCAGACTTCCCATCTCTATTCCATCGACCGGGATCGTAACCGGCTCCTCACCGTCCCACGCGCCAAGCACGTACAGCAGCGGCAGGAAATGCTCCGGCGTCGGGTTAGAGAGCGAACCGCCCTCGTGCTCCAGATAGTTCACCAGCGGATGCGCCTCAGCCGGGCCTTGCCAAGTCAGGTTCGCTTTAACGTAGTCGTTAAAAGCGGTCGCCCACGGGTATGGCGTGTTTTCGCCATGCCAGCGCGCCGTACGCAGATTGTGCACCACGTTGCCGCTTGCCACCAGCATGATGCCTTCATCACGAAGCGTCGCCAGCTTGCGCCCCATCTCCAGATGCCAGGCAGCCGGTTTGGTGCTGTCGATGCTCAGCTGCACCATCAGGATATCCGCATCAGGATACATTTTGATCAGCACGCCCCATGAGCCATGGTCAAAGCCCCAGGCTTCTTTATCCAGCGCAACCGGAACAGGCGCCAGCAGTTCCACCAGCCTTTGTGCCAGCTCAGGCGAGCCGGGGGCCGGATAGTGCGTGTCATACAGCGCCTGCGGGAAGCCACCAAAATCATGAATGGTTTTTGGCGCTTCCATGGCGGTCACGCCCGTGCCGCGGGTGAACCAGTGCGCAGATACCACCACAATCGCTTTTGGACGCGGCAGCGTCTCGCCCAGATGACGCCATGCGCGGGTATATACGTTATCTTCCAGAACGTTCATTGGGCTGCCGTGGCCTAAAAACAGGGCTGGCATACGGGAAGAAGTCATGATGATATCCTTACAGAAGGTGTCAATTTAATGGTGCTACATTACGCGCAATCGGACAAAGATGAACGCTGATAAGCGTGAAGATCATCATCAGGAATTTTGAATGTAAGGAATGTGTAAAGCCGGGGGTCGCCCCTCGCTTTGCCAGAAATGAATCATTTATATTAATGATAATCATTATCATAAGGAGCAATCCATGTCAGTCCCTCTGATCCTGACCATACTGGCGGGCGCCGCGACCTTTATCGGCGCAATCCTCGGCGTGCTTGGTCAGAAGCCGTCAAACCGCGTGCTGGCCTTCTCGCTGGGCTTTGCTGCCGGGATCATGCTGCTTATCTCCCTGATGGAGATGCTCCCTGCTGCGCTGGGCACCGACGGGATGTCTCCCCTGCTGGGCTACGGCATGTTTGTCGTTGGCCTGCTGGGTTACTTTGCCCTCGACCGGATGCTACCCCACGCGCATCCCCAGGATTTAATGCAGAAAAACGTAACGCCTGTGCCGCGGAATATTAAGCGAACAGCGGTTCTGCTCACGCTGGGGATTAGCCTGCATAATTTCCCGGAAGGGGTCGCGACCTACGTGACGGCCAGCAGCAATCTGGAAATGGGCTTTGGCATCGCGCTGGCGGTGGCCTTACACAATATTCCTGAAGGACTCGCGGTCGCCGGACCGGTGTATGCCGCCACGGGCTCGAAACGTACCGCGGTATTCTGGGCAGGAATTTCCGGGATGGCTGAAATCCTCGGCGGTGTCCTGGCCTGGTTGATTCTCGGAAGCCTGGTCTCCCCTGTCGTGATGGCCGCCATTATGGCCACAGTTGCCGGGATTATGGTGGCGCTTTCCGTCGATGAATTAATGCCGCTGGCGAAAGAGATCGATCCCAATAACAACCCCAGCTATGGCGTGCTGTGCGGAATGTCGGTCATGGGCTTAAGCCTGGTGTTATTGCAATCTGCAGGTATCGGTTAGGATTAGTCTGCCTCCGTATAATACGGAGGCAGACTTTCGAAACGTTAAGATATAGATAGAAATAATACGTTATTTTGTTGCCAACAAAGCCCTTGCAAAATATATAGCTTATAGAAATAGAATGATGAAATTTTATCAGTCTATTATCTGAGTTACTGCATATATTATGAATGTTAGCCAATGCTTACAATCAACATTAATTATATATTAATATAATCTTAAAATAGCTTTAAGATGCAGTAATCGCATCTCCCCTTCGTCCTCCCATATACTCCATTTGCGTTTTGAAACTTATATTCAGAGTATGAATTCGTTTGAAAAAGGATATTTTCATGTATATGGGTAAAAAAATTCTATTAGCTGTAACTATCGCTGCCGCAGTATCGGGTTCCGCCTTTGCTGCCGAGCAGGGGTCGGGAAAAATCAAATTCAAAGGCGTTGTTATTGATGCGCCTTGCAGCATTGCACCAGACAGCGTTGATAAAGAAGTCGATCTCGGTGAAGTGACCACAGCCGTGATCAATGCCAACAAGAAGTCTTCCGCAGTTCCGGTTGATATCAATCTGGAAAACTGCCAGCTTGACGATCCGGCCGACGAGACTGACACACCAGTGACCAAAGTCGATGTCACGTTTACCAGCTCAGCGACAGACGCGACCGACACCAGTCTGATGACCAATACCTATGCAAGTGGTGCACAGAACGTGGGCGTTCGTCTTTTGAATAACGCCGAAGCCAACATTACGCTGGGTGCTGCTAATGAGGTTGCTCTGCTGGCAGGTTCAACGACTCAAACGCTGCACTTCAAAGCATTAATGGAAGTGGTAACGGGTAAAACGGCGACTGCTGGCCAGGTGGAAGCTACAGCCAACTATATTCTGGCGTATAAATAACTACGCCATGTTTCAAATTAAACCGGCTGGCATTTAATGTCAGCCGGCGTTGAATGTATTTATTTGAGTAACAGGGCGATGACATATAAATTACAATGCATAATTATTATGACGTCCCTGTTTATGGCGGAACTTGCCTCCGCCACTGAATTTAACATCAATGCCATCGATAAAGATCAGCGTGGCAGCGTTGATTTATCTCTTTTTAAAGATCAAATATCGATCACACCAGGCGACTATTTTGTTACCGTTTCAATTAATGATATCCCGCTGGCAAATGGCTGGCAGCTCCGCTGGCAGGAGATAGACAAGAGCGTACAAGTCTGTATTCCACCTGAACTGGCCGATACATTTGCTCTGCAGGACAATATCCGTAGCGCATTGGCGGAAAAAGACGGGTGCGTCGACTTTGCATCAAAACCGGATATTAAATTTAATTTTGAGCAATCCAGCCAGACGCTGAAGGTCACGATACCTCAGGCCTGGTTACAGTACCGTGCCGCAGACTGGATGCCCCCTTCAACCTGGGACAACGGCGTGCCGGGCGTACTACTAGATTACAATCTTTTTGCCAGTCATTACCAGCCGAACGATGGCAGCAGCACGGATAACGTCAACACTTATGGCACTGCCGGCGCGAATATGGGCGCGTGGCGACTGCGCGGTGATTATCAGTATACTCAAACCCATACCGACGCAGGTTCAGAGAATGACGGGCGCTTTTCACGCCTCTATATGTTCCGTCCTCTCCCCTCGCTCGGAGCCAAACTCACACTGGGTGAAACGGATTTCCAGTCCGCTATTTTTGATGCCTTCACCTATACCGGAGCCTCCCTGATTAGCGATGAGCGCATGCTGCCATGGTCGCTGCGCGGCTACGCGCCACAAATTACCGGCCTCGCGCAAACTAACGCCACGGTAACGGTTAGCCTGGCTGACCGTGTCATTTACCAAAGCAACGTTCCGCCAGGGCCGTTTGTTATTCAGGATCTAAACCAGTCTGTACAGGGTACGCTGGACGTCAAAGTGACAGAAGAAGATGGGCGCGTAAGCACCTTCCAGGTTTCTGCGGAATCGGTGCCTTTTTTAACCCGCAAAGGTCAGGTTCGCTATAAGCTGGCGGCAGGAAAAGCACGCAAAGACGCCTCGCATGACGTTGAAGATAACGCGTTTATGAGCGGCGAATTCTCCTGGGGGATGCTGTCACAAACCTCCCTCTACGGCGGTACACTCGCCGATGGCGATCGCTACCGGTCCGTTGCCGTAGGAATAGGTCAAAACATGGAGTACCTGGGCGCGCTCTCTTTTGACGTGACGCAGGCGACCAGCCAGTTGCCCTATCAGAATAGCCAGACAGGTTACAGCTACCGTTTCAACTACAGTAAGCGTTTCGATACCACCGGCAGCCAGCTTACGCTCGCCAGTTATCGCTATTCCGATCCGCAGTTTCTCAGCTACGCCCGTTTTCTGGATGATGACAATAACGATCGGCAGTCAGAAAAACAGACGCTCAGCGTGACGGCAAGCCAGTACATTTCGGCGCTATCGCTCAACCTCTATGTGAACATGCTGCGTCAAACCTGGTGGAACGATTCCTCCTCCACGACGGGCAGCGTGACCGCAGGCTATAACTTTGATATCGGTCGCTGGAAAAATCTGGGCCTCACCGTGTCATGGAGTAAAACCCACTATGAAGACGAAGACGACGATACGCAGTTCTATCTCTCACTGAGCGTACCGCTCGATCCCGATCATCGTCTGAATTACGACCTGCGCAACAGCGACAGTCTGAGTCAGAACGTATCGTGGTATGACACATCAGACCGCAACAACACCTGGGGCGTTTCGGCAGGTACCGAAAGCGAGAAGTCAGATGCCGGCGCGCAGGTGAGCGGCAACTATCAACATTATTCTCCTTATGGCGACCTGAATCTCTCCGGGAGTTTTAAGGCTAACGAATACAATTCCCTGAGTGCCAGTTGGACCGGTTCATTCACCTCGACGGCTAAAGGCGCTGCGCTGCACCGCCGCAGCTACGGTAACGAGCCGCGCGTGATGGTCAGTACCGATGGCGTAGGCAACATCCCGCTGAACATGTCGCGGGATGAAACCAATCGCTTCGGGATTGGCGTTTTACCGTCCATCTCCAGCTATTCGCCTTCCAGCGTGCAGGTCAATATGAACAACCTGCCCGATGGCGTAGACGTTGACACCCGCGTCGTCACCTCAACCTGGACGGAAGGTGCCATCGGGTACCGTCAGATCGCGACGCGTGCAGGCAATGATATCGCAGGCATCTTACGAACTGCCTCTGGCACGCCGCCGCTGGGCGCCATTGTTCGCCAGCTTGAAGACGATCGGCAGATTGCTATGGTCGCCGATGACGGCCACGTCTGGCTCGGCGCCGTAGAGCCAGAACAACAGTTTCGCGTGACGTGGGGAGACAATCAGCAGTGCCGCTTCACGTTACCTTCACACCTTGAAAACAGTATGCAGTTGATACTGCCATGTCAGTAAGAAATCATGATGAAATTAACCTTACTCAAAAGCCTGTGCCTGATGCTGGTCGGCACAGCATTCACCACTCACGCGGCCGTAAACCTGGACCGCACGCGCATTGTCTTTCCGGAAAGCGACAAGGCCAGCAGCCTGAAGATTGAAAACCAGAGTAAAGCGCTGCCCTATCTGGCGCTCTCCTGGATTGAAGATGAGAAAGGCCGTAAAGAAGACAGGCATTTCATGGCGCTGCCTCCGATTCAACGCATTGAAGCGGGTTCCGCATCGCAGGTCAGGATCGTTAAGCAAGCGGCCACCAGTCAGTTACCGAAAGACAGAGAATCCCTGTTTTATTTCAACCTGCGCGAAGTGCCGCCGAAAAGCACCAGCGCCAGCGATGAACGCAGCGTCATGCAGGTGGCGATGCAGAGCAGGATCAAGCTGTTCTGGCGCCCTAAAGCGATTACCAAAAAACCCGGCGAGCAGGCGGAAATGCGGATGGAAGTTTCAGCCACTGCGAAAGGGCTGACCATACATAACCCGACGCCGTACTACATCACGCTGGCGTGGCTCAGTAAGAATGCCAAAACCATGCTGCCGGGCTTCGACAGCCTGATGCTTGCGCCTTTCGCGACAGCAACAACCTCTACCGGTGACTACCACGGTAACTATTACAGCATCGGTTATATCGACGATTACGGCGCGCTGAAAAAGGTCGACGTACAGTGCGCGGGAACGGCGCAGTGCTCGCTCACCGAACGGAAGATCGAAAAAGATGCGCAATCTCGCTAACGTATTGTTCATAGTGCTGCTCTCAGTGCTGCCTTTAAGAGAAGCGCTGGCGCTCGACTGCTACCTGGGCGGTTCGAGCGGCCCCGTAGAAGAAACTAAAACGATCTCGCCGTTTGCTATCCCCAGTAATGCACAGGCAGGTGAGAAAATTTGGGAATCGGATGACATCAAAATCCCGGTGACATGCAACCACAATGTCACAAGCAGCTTTCAACCGGAGGATATTTTTGGCTGGGTGAATCCTTATCCTTCAACCTCCGATCCCTATTATGAACTGGGCGTAACCTATGAAGGGATAGACTACGATGCAAAAGGCCAGCCTAACGGCGTCGATACCCGACAATGTCTGGACAACCAAAACATCACGATTTATACCCCCGAGCAGATCCGACAAATGGGATGGGAAAATCGTATCTGTTCCGGTAACCCGGATGATATCCACACTTCACGAACCTTCATTGCTCGTCTGCGCTTATACGTAAAAATTAAAGCCATGCCGCCTCACGGCTACGTCAGCTCGCTGAGCGATTACATCGTTGTCCAGTTTGACGGAAAAGGCGGCGTGAACCAGATGTCGGATGCGAAAAACCTCAAATATCACATCAACGGGCTGCAAAATATTACCGTTCTGGACTGCGGGGCAACGTTCAGTATTTACCCTGAGAACCAGGAGATTGATTTCGGCACCTTTAGCGCACGCGATATTGTGAATCAACAGACGCGTAAACGGACCTTTTCGGTGAAGACGACGAAAGTGCAGGATGCCCAATGTTCAGATGGCTTCAAAATGGACTCGTCGTTCTATACAAATGAAGCGCTTACGGCCAACGATACCGCACTGCTGATAGGCAATGGCCTGAAGCTGAGGATCCTTAACGGAACCGAGCCCTACACCTTTAACCACTACAACGAATACGTGGATTTTACGGGCAGCACGCTTGAGCATGAGCAGCAATACACCGCAGAGCTGTCGCCGATCGAAGGAAAAGCGATCCAGTCCGGGCCGTTCGAAACGGTGGTGCTGTTCAAAATTAACTACCACTAGAGACAAAAAAGCCGGGTTTCCCCGGCTTTTTCACATCAGCCATTTCAGCTGGCTTTGCGCTCGTGCGCCTGGCGATACTCGATCAGATCTTCAATCGTTACCACCGGCATGTTGTGCAGACGCGCGAAGGTGATGCACTCTGGTGCACGCGCCATGGTGCCGTCGTCGTTGGTCAGTTCACACAGCACGCCCGCAGGTTTGAAGCCTGCCAGCGTCACCAGGTCGATCGTCGCTTCGGTGTGACCGCGGCGGGTCAGCACGCCACCCGCCTGCGCGCGCAGTGGGAAAACGTGGCCTGGACGATGCAGATCGGATGGCTTCGCATCATCAGCAATCGCGGCACGTACGGTGGTCAGACGGTCAGCCGCAGACACACCGGTGGTCACGCCATGCGCCGCTTCAATGGTCACGGTAAATCCGGTACCAAAGGCGCTGGTGTTGTTTTCGACCATCATCGGCAGCTCGAGCTGCTTACGACGATCTTCGGTAATACACAGGCATACGATGCCGCTGCCGTGACGGATGGTCAGCGCCATCTGTTCAACGGTCATGTTTTCGGCGGCGAAAATCATGTCGCCTTCGTTTTCACGGTTTTCATCGTCAAGCACCATCACACCGCGGCCTTCGCGCAGTGCATCCAGTGCATGTTCAACACGTTGAGTTGAAGTGCCAAAAGAGGAAAGTAGCGTCTGATTCATGGTAAAAAAACCTCATTAACATTATGGTTACCAGAATCAGGGCAGTCTTAGGAGCGCCGTATAAGCGGCAAAAAGATAACGTGAGCGGGCCCATGCCCGACTGGATCGTTACTCTCTCCCATCCGGACTCTAACCGTCGGCCCCGGAATTACACCGGATCTGCTGACCTTTGAGAATTCACCCAAAGCGCTCGCGGGCTTTCAGCGTTAAGCTGATTTACCGCCGGTGGGGAATTTCGCCCCGCCCTGAGAATAAGCGAGATAACTATAACGCTATTGATTATCCTGGGCAATGCATAAGCATCAAACAATTTTGTTTACCCCGGGCATGACGCGCTACAATGGACACTAACACCTTTTCATCAAGGGAAACGACAATGATTGACCCGAAGAAAATTGAGCAAATTGCGCGTCAGGTTCACGAGTCTATGCCAAAAGGCATTCGTGAATTTGGTGATGACGTTGAGAAGAAAATCCGCCAGACGCTGCAGGCGCAGTTGGTTCGCCTTGATCTCGTCAGCCGCGAAGAGTTTGACGTGCAGACCCAGGTTCTGCTGCGCACCCGCGAGAAGCTGGCACTGCTGGAACAGCGTCTGACCGAGCTGGAAAACCGCAATGCGCCGGAAGAAGTGAAGCCAGCGCCAGCCATTCCGCCGGTGGATGACCAGGCATAGTGCGGCCTGTTGAGCCCGGTGGCGGCTACGCCTTACCGGGCCTGAATGAACGCGTAGGTCGGGTAAGGCGCAGCCGCCACCCGACATAAAAAAACGGGCCAATAGGCCCGTTTTTTACTGACTGTCTTTCTGGATCTTCTTAATGATGTTGGTGGTGGAACACCCATCTTCAAAGTTGAGCACCATCACCTCACCGCCGTTGGCCCAGACCTCTTCGCTGCCCGCGATTTGCTCCGGCTTGTAATCGCCGCCCTTCACCAGCAGGTCCGGCAGAATACCGGCAATCAGGCGCTGCGGCGTGTCTTCTTCAAACGACACCACCCAGTCCACGGCTTCCAGCGCGCCGAGCACGATCATACGCTGCTCAAGCGGGTTCACCGGACGCGTTTCACCCTTCAGACGTTTGGTTGAGGCATCGCTGTTCACCGCCACAATCAGGCGATCGCCCAGCTTTCGCGCATTCGCCAGATAAGAGACATGGCCCGCGTGCAGGATGTCGAACACGCCGTTAGTCATCACCACTTTTTCACCGCGCTTGCGCGCAGCGGCGACAGCCACTTTCAGCTCGTCTTCGGTCATCACACCGAAACCGGTGTCCGCACGGCCGCGCACCGCGTTTTCCAGCTCGATTGGGGAAACGGTTGAGGTACCGAGTTTACCGACGACCACACCTGCCGCGGCGTTGGCGAAGTAGCACGCCTCTTCCAGGGAGTTCCCCGCCGCCAGCGTCGCCGCCAGCACGCCGATCACCGTATCACCGGCACCGGTCACGTCATACACTTCCTGCGCCTGGGTTGGCATATGCAGCGGCGCCTTGCCCGGCTGCAGCAGCGTCATCCCCTGCTCGGAGCGGGTCACCAGCAGCGCAGATAATTCGAAGTCAGCAATGATCTTCATGCCGCGCTCAACCAGCTCTTCCTCGGTTTTGCATTTGCCCGCCACCGCTTCAAACTCGGAGAGGTTTGGCGTCAGGAGGGTTGCGCCGCGATAGCGCTCAAAGTCGGTGCCCTTAGGATCGATCAGCACCGGTACGCTGGCCTTACGCGCCAGCTGGATCATCGTCTGCACGCTGGCCAGCGCGCCTTTCGCGTAGTCGGACAGCACCAGCGCGCCGATATTGCCTAACGCCTGGTTAATGCGCTCGTGCAGCGGCTCGGGATCAACGCCTTCGAACCCTTCTTCAAAGTCAAGGCGGATCAGCTGCTGGTTACGTGACAGCACGCGCAGCTTGGTGATGGTCGGGTGGGTCGGAACAGAAACGAAGTCACACTTCACGTTCACGTCCGCCAGCGACTTGCTCAGCGCGCGCGCCGCATCGTCGATACCGGTCAGGCCAACCAGACGCGAGTGCGCGCCCAGAGAGGCTATGTTCATCGCCACGTTTGCCGCGCCGCCGGGACGCTCTTCAATGGTGTCGACCTTAACCACCGGTACCGGTGCTTCCGGAGAGATGCGGCTGGTCGGCCCATACCAGTAGCGATCCAGCATCACATCCCCAACAACCATTACTCCAGCACGTTCAAACTCTGGCAGTGTTACTTTCATTCCTGACTCCAGAAAGATTCACAATTTGCGCGCGATAATATCACACTTGATTTGTTACGCACGGTTCCACCAGCCACTTCTGCCAGCTGGCCGTTACCTGAGCGCGCTCTGCGACAAAACAGTCCAGCGCCACGTGCCCCGGCTGCTCCTGCAGCGCCAGGTGGTGAAGCTCGTCGCGCAGCGTGGTGTAGGCGCGGGTTAAAGCCTGCGCCTCCTGCTCGTCCATAATGTCGTTTTGCGCCAGCAGCTCCAGAATGCGCACGTTATCCGACCAGCGGGTCAGCTTCGGCTTGTCGTGCGCGTGGAGCAGCACCAGATACTGGGTAATGAACTCAATATCGGTAATCCCGCCCTCGTCGGCTTTGATATCAAAGCGATCGCGGTGTTTATTACCCAGGTGCGCGCGCATTTTCTCGCGCATCTCGCGCACTTCCGTCTGCAGCGTACTGCCCTCGCGCGGGGTGGTCATCACATCCTTACGGACGGCATCGAACTGCGTTTTGAGCTGCGGATCGCCATACACCACGCGGGCGCGCACCAGCGCCTGATGCTCCCAGGTCCAGGCTTCATTCTTCTGATAATCGGCGAAGGACTCCGTTGAGGTGACCAGCATACCCGCCGCGCCGGACGGACGCAGGCGCGCATCGACTTCATACAAAATGCCCGACGAAGTGCGGGTGCTGAACAGGTGCATGATGCGCTGGGCCAGGCGCAGATAGAACTGACGCCCGTCAATCTCACGCTCGCCGTCGGTCATCACGTCAACCGGGCAGTCGTGCAGGAAAATTAAATCCAGATCGGAGCTGTATCCCAGCTCCCAGCCGCCGAGCTTGCCGTAACCGACCACGGCAAAGCCTCGCCCCTCCCGGTCAGCAAGGAGCTTCGGCTGGCCGTAGCGGGCCACCATCTGCACCCATGCCTGCTGCACGACCGCGTCGATGATCGCTTCCGCGAGCCAGGTTAAGTGATCGCTCACTTTCATTACCGGCAGCGTTCCGGCGATATCCGCCGCCGCCACGCGCAGCATCTGGGCCTGCTTAAACTGGCGCAGCGCCTCCAGCTGCTGCTCTTCGTCCTCTTCCGGCACGCGCAGCAGATACTGACGCAGCTCGTCACGGTAGGCATCCGTCGCCGTGGGTTGATACAGGGTGTTCGGGTCGAGCAGCTCATCCAGCAGCAGAGGGTAGCGCGCCAGCTTGTTGGCCACCATCGGGGAGGCGGCGCAGAGGGAAATCAGGTGCTTCAGCGCCCCCGGAAACTCGCTCAAAAGCTCAAGGTACGTGGTGCGCGTGATGATCCCGCTCAGCAGCGGCATCATGCGCGACAGCGGCACCGGCGCATCCGCCCGCGAGCAGACCTCGCTCAGCAGGTGCGGCATCAGGTGATCCAGTACCTGACGGCCGCGCGGGCCAATGGCGCGCTTGTTCAGCTCAAGACGGAAATCGGCAATCAGCGCCACCACGCGATGGCGCGCGTCGTCGGTTAGGTGCGACAGCACCGGCGTGGTGTCATCTTCCTGGAGCGCGTCCTGCCACAGCTCACGCCAGTGCTCGGAAAGGGCATCGTCCTGCGATTCGCTTTCGTCATCACCGATCAGCTCGTTGAAGATGCGGCGCACGCCTGCCATATGGGCATCGAGCCGTTCGGTCAGCGTTGACCAGTCATCCACGCGCATCCCCCAGGCCAGACGCGCCCGGTTAAGGTCATCCCCCGGCAGGGTCTGGGTCTGTTCGTCGTTGATGCTTTGCAGCAGGTTTTCCAGACGGCGCAGGAAAAGATAGGCCTCGCGCAGGGTTTGCGCGTCGCCGTCCGGCAGCAGGTGAAGCTGCTCAATGGCGCTCAGCGTCGGCAGCAGCGAGCGGGACTGTAGCGACGGCTCGCGCCCGCCGCGAATCAGCTGGAAGACCTGGACGATAAATTCGATTTCGCGAATGCCGCCCGCGCCGAGCTTGATGTTGTCCTTCAGACCGCGACGGCGCACCTCACGGGCGATCATCCCTTTCATATTACGCAGGGACTGGATGACGCTGAAGTCGATGTAGCGACGGAACACGAACGGGCGCAGCATGGCGCGCAGCTCGTTGGCGTAGGCGTCATCGCTGTCGCCCATGATCCGCGCTTTGACCATCGCATAACGCTCCCAGTCGCGCCCCTGCTCCTGGTAGTAATCCTCCAGCGCGGCAAAGCTCAGCACCAGCGGCCCGCTGTCGCCGAACGGACGCAGGCGCATGTCCACGCGGTAGACAAAGCCGTCCTGCGTCGGCTGATCCAGCGCCTTAATCAGACGCTGGCCGAGGCGGGTAAAGAACTGGGCGTTGTCCAGCTCGCGACGGCCGCCGCGCGTGGAGCCGTTCTCAGGCCAGGCGAAAATCAGGTCGATATCGGAGGAAAAGTTCAGCTCGCAGCCGCCCAGCTTGCCCATCCCCAGAATCAACAGCGGCTGAGGAACCCCTTCCTCGCTGCACGGCGTGCCCCACTCTTTACAGCAGGCGGCGTAGAGCCAGTCGCGCGCGGCGACAATCAGCGTCTGCGCCAGCTCGCTTAACTGCTGCAACGTACTCTCTTCACTCACCAGTTCCAGCGCCTGCGCCCAGGCAATGCGCACCATCACACGACGGCGGAACTGACGCAGGACGCGCATCAGCGTCGCCTCATCCGCGACGTCTTCAAGCGCGGCCTGCAGCCAGGCGGCATAGTGCCGCCACTCGTCCGCCTGCGGCGGTGCGTTCTCAAGCTCCGTCAGCCAGTCCGGGTAGACGGCTATGCTTTCCTGCACAAAATCACTGAAGACGAGCACGCTTTTCGCCTGCTCGCTTAACGATGACGCCGGTAATGACTCAGGCAGACGTTCGCAAACGGTCTGCCACTGCTGCTGTAACGGTGAAGAAAGCGGCATTCTAAGGGTTCCTTGCCAGAGTTAACGTTTTCCGCTGTGCAGCCAGTACGGCTCCTGCGAAATGGCCTCGTTACGGAAATGCTCTATCTCAATATGCTGACGGGTTTCGATGGCATGCTTCAGCCCCTGCCAGTTTTCCAGCCACGCCTGCGCCTGTGGCCCGTCGTAGGCACCGGAAAGGAGCAGCATGCTGTCGATGTTGCGCGAAAGACGGGGAAGCTGATCGCCATACTTATCGCCGAGCGGATACGCAAAGGTGCTCTTCAGTTCGGCCGCATGACGGGAAAGATGAATATCTGCGAAACGCTTAAAGTTTTCCGCGATTTTGGCCTCGGCTTTCGCATCCAGGAAGGCGCGCCAGCCGCGCGTCACCAGAAACTCGGTCAGCGCCAGTTTTGCCGAAGCGGCTTGCGGACTGTAGATCGCCGTTTGCGCAGATACGTCCGAGAGCATCAGCGTTTCGGTTTGCGTCAGCAGATCACGTAAGTGAGCGCTCGCTTTGCGAGGAACAATACCGCCGAAGAGCGTCAGGGTATGGCGCACCAGGGCAATGGCCGCCAGCACGTGGGATTTGGCGTTTTTCACATTTCGTACCCACAGCTCTTCATGGTACTGCCACTGAGAAAGCGCCAGCTCCAGCGCGGCTTCCAGCCCCTGCTCAACGCTGGCTTTCGGCGCAACGCGCAAAATGGTCGTCTCTTTCAGCACGCGCGGCGCATTTCCGGCGGCCAGATGGTAACCCCGCGCGGCTTTGCTCAGGCTCCCCTGGCGCAATCCGGACTGGTTCACCAGCCTGCGCGCCAGCTTCAGCACGTCATTTGCGTCCCCTTCCAGCAGCTCAAGCTCCAGTTCGCAGATCGGCTCCTGGTACTCACCCGCCTTCACCTCACCCAGATCGAGGGCGATTTCGATGCGGCTTTTACCTTCCGTCACCAGCCATTTCTCGCGCCAGAAATCGGTGCTGAACAGCGGCTGCACCTGCTCCGCCAGCGTGGCAGGCAGCTCGCCTTCCGGCCAGACTTCCGCCGGAAAACGTTCCAGCTCAAGTTCTGGCTGACTGATGTCGATATTGTATTCCGGACGCTGATGTAACCCGCCGACCACACGGCCGGCAATTTTCATCGTCATCTCGTAGCGCCCACTCGCGCCACGGATGCGCAGCCCCATATCGTGGCGGCGTAGCCAGTTATCCGGCGTTTCGTAATAGATATTAAGCAGTTGTACCGGTGCATGGTGTTCGCCGGAGAGCGTATGCAGATGCTGGCGGAGTGCGTCAACGCTGTCTTTTTCGACGATAAATTTTAATTCGATTTCCTGAGCCATAGCCTTGTAATTTTGCGGGCGTCACAGACGCGTCAATGAGGGCGAACTTCCTCGCCATTTGTTTGTCAGTACATAGTATTTTGCGCCAAATTGCCATGCAATGAGCAATTTGACGGGCGTAAATGTGTAGAGTCGTGACACAGATGATTCTGATTGCTGATGAATGCTTTGCGTAGAGACACTGTTGCCACTACTATCGTTCCACTATTTATGAAAATAACGACTAATGATGCTTAAATTACGCCTGATTGGACTTACTTTACTCGCTTTTAGCGCCGCAACCGCAGTGCACGCTGAAGAGAAGCGTTACGTTTCTGACGAACTGAACACCTGGGTACGCAGTGGCCCCGGAGATAATTATCGCCTCGTGGGCACGGTAAATGCCGGCGAGGAAGTCACCCTGTTACAGACCAACGCGGACACCAACTACGGTCAGGTTCGCGACAGTTCTGGCCGCACGTCCTGGATCCCGCTGAAAGAGCTGAGCACCGTGCCAAGCCTGCGCACCCGCGTACCGGATCTGGAAAATCAGATGAAAACCCTGACCGACAAGCTGAACAATATCGACGGAACCTGGAACCAGCGTACCGCCGAGATGCAGCAGAAAGTGGCGCAGAGCGACGGCGTGATTAACGGCCTGAAAGAAGAGAACCAGAAGCTGAAAAACGAGCTGATTGTCGCGCAGAAGAAAGTGAATGCCGCCAACCTGCAGCTCGATGACAAACAGCGCACCATCATCATGCAGTGGTTTATGTATGGCGGCGGCGTGCTGGGCGTCGGTCTGGTGCTGGGTCTGGTTCTGCCACACCTGATCCCAAGCCGTAAACGTAAAGATCGCTGGATGAACTAATTCGTCTTCTCTGCCAGACTTACGTATCATTCTGGAAAAGAGAAAACGGGAGTGTCAGGCGTGAAGAGTTATCTGGTCGGTGGTGCGGTACGTGATGCGTTGTTAGGTCTGCCGGTCAAAGATAAAGACTGGGTGGTGGTGGGCGCCACCCCGGAAGAGATGCTGGACGCGGGCTACCAGCAGGTAGGCCGCGATTTTCCCGTCTTTTTACACCCGAAAAGCCGCGAAGAGTATGCCCTGGCGCGTACCGAGCGGAAATCAGGTTCGGGCTATACGGGCTTCACCTGCTATGCCGCGCCGGACGTCACGCTGGAGGACGATCTCCTGCGTCGCGATCTGACCATTAACGCGCTGGCGCAGGACGAGCACGGCCAGATTATTGACGCTTATGGCGGCCAGGACGATCTGCGCAACCGTCTCTTACGTCACGTCTCCCCGGCGTTTTCTGAAGATCCGCTCCGCGTGCTGCGCGTGGCGCGTTTTGCCGCGCGTTACGCCCATCTCAGCTTCCGCATTGCCGATGAGACCATGGCGCTGATGACCGCCATGACCGAGGCGGGCGAGCTTGAACACCTGACGCCAGAGCGCGTCTGGAAAGAGACCGAGAATGCGCTCACCACGCGTAACCCGCAGGTCTTTTTCCAGGTGCTGCGGGACTGCGGCGCCCTGAAGGTGCTGTTCCCGGAAATAGACGCGCTGTTTGGCGTACCGGCTCCGGCGAAATGGCATCCGGAGATTGACACCGGCGTGCACACGCTGATGACCCTGAGCATGGCGGCCATGCTCAGCCCTGACGTGGACGTGCGCTTTTCCACCCTGTGCCACGATCTCGGCAAAGGCTTAACGCCAAAAGAGCTCTGGCCTCGGCACCACGGGCACGGTCCGGCAGGGGTGAAGCTCGTCGAAGGGCTGTGCCAGCGCCTGCGCGTGCCGAACGAAATCCGCGATCTGGCGAAACTGGTGGCCGAATTCCACGACCTGATCCACACCTTCCCGATCCTGAAACCGGCCACCATCGTTAAGCTGTTCGATAACATCGACGCCTGGCGCAAACCCCAGCGCGTGGAGCAGATCGCGCTCACCAGCGAGGCTGACGTGCGCGGGCGCACCGGGTTTGAAGCCTGTGACTACCCGCAGGGACGTTTACTGCGTAAAGCCTGGGAGGTAGCCAAAGCGGTGCCGACGAAGGACGTTGTCGAGGCGGGATTCAAAGGACCGGAGATTCGGGAAGAGCTGACAAAACGGCGAATTCAGGCGGTATCAGACTGGAAGGAAAAACATTGCCCTCAGCCAAAAGACTGAGGGCAGTCGGTCAGAAGAAGACCACGTAAACCGCAGCCGCGACGATAAAGCGGTAGATCGCGAACGGAATGAACGAGATACGCTTAATCAGCTGCAGGAAGGTTTTGATGGCAATCAGCGCCACGATAAACGCGGTGATGAAGCCGACGGCGAACATCGGAATGTCGCCCGTGGTGAGGAAACCGATGCTTTTATAGAGGTCAAGCGCGGTGGCCCCCATCATCATCGGCACCGCCAGCAGGAACGAGAACTCTGACGCGGCGTAACGGCTTACGCCCATCAGCATCCCACCGGAGATGGTTGCGCCTGAACGGGAAAAGCCCGGCCACAGCGCCAGACACTGGAAGCAGCCAATGATAAACGCCTGACGATACGTCATATCGTCCAGCCCTTCCGCGCGCGGCGTTTTTGGCTTCAGCACTTCCGCGGCGATCAGCAGGAAGCCGCCCACCACCAGCGCGTACATCACGTTAATCGGGTTAAACAGCGATTTGATGGCGTCGTGGAAAACCAGCCCCAGCACCACCGCCGGGATCATCCCGAGCAGAATATGGATCAGCGACAGGCGGCCTTTACTCATCCCTTCGTGCTGCGGCGGACGGCCAAAATGGATACCGATCAGGCCAAACAGACGGCGCCAGAACATCACCACCACCGCCAGAATCGAACCCAGCTGGATCACCACTTCAAACGTTTTTGCAGTATCGCCTTCAAAGCCCAGCAGATGACCAACAATGATCATATGGCCGGTACTGGAAACCGGTAAAAACTCCGTCAATCCTTCGACCACACCCAGTATTGCCGCCACCAGCAGCGAGTGCATATCGCTCATCTATAAACCCCTAAAAAAATATAAAAAAAACGGTCGCCCCAACGGCTACCGTGAAAGATACAGCTTTAAGACCGGTATAACCTAAAATGGTTTAGCTATTATGACGTTAAATCTTCCCTTTCAGATTTGTGCCACGCTCGATAATGACGCCCACGTTGGCCGCGCGCGCCACCGCGCCCGGTTTGCTCAGCTTGATGCGCACCCACGGTGAGTTGAATTTTTTCAGCAGCAATTCTGCGACCTCTTCCGCCACCCGTTCGACCAGCGCAAAACGTTGCCCTTCCACGTGGCCGATGACCGTTTCACTGATGTCGGCGTAGCTGAGACAGTCGTTCACGTCATCGCTTTTTGCCGACTTGCGGTTATCCCAGCCCATTTCGATATCGAACACCAGCTTCTGCTCGATGGTCTGTTCCCAGTCGTAAACACCAATAGTGGTGATTACCGAAAGTTGCTCTATAAATACAATATCCATCACGACCTGCCTGCTTTTTGGCTAAACCGGATACCACTTCCGGCGAATTATGCGTATTATCCACAGATGCTGAGAATACAGATACATTTTCAAAACGGAACAGCGTTATGAGTGCAATCGCGCCTGGAATGATCCTCCTCGCCTATCTTTGCGGCTCAATCTCCAGCGCCATTCTGGTCTGCCGCATCGCCGGGTTACCTGACCCGCGTGAAAGTGGTTCCGGGAATCCGGGAGCGACCAACGTACTACGAATTGGCGGCAAGGGAGCAGCCGTAGCAGTTTTGATTTTTGATGTTCTGAAAGGGATGCTACCCGCCTGGGGCGCGTATGCGCTGGGCGTCACGCCGTTCTGGCTGGGCCTCATTGCCATTGCTGCCTGTGTCGGCCACATCTGGCCCGTATTCTTCGGTTTTAAAGGCGGCAAAGGCGTGGCAACCGCCTTTGGTGCCATTGCGCCTATCGGCTGGGATTTAACCGGCGTGATGGCTGGCACCTGGCTGCTCACCATTCTGCTTAGCGGCTATTCGTCGCTGGGCGCGATCGTCAGCGCGCTGATTGCCCCGTTCTACGTCTGGTGGTTCAAACCTCAGTTCACCTTCCCGGTATCGATGCTCTCCTGCCTTATCCTGCTGCGTCATCACGACAATATTCAGCGCCTGTGGCGTCGTCAGGAGACCAAAATCTGGACGAAGCTCAAGAGGAAGAAAAAAGATGCCCCGTAAGGTTAGTTATGCCTTATAGCCAAATGTGATTTTGGTCACCTTCTGCCTGTGGTAACTGTTAGGGACACAACACAACCACATAAGAAGAAAATGGCAGAAATCACAGAAACAACTCCCCTTTCAACGGCAGGAAAACGTTCCGATGGCGACATCCAGTGGGTGCGCAGCGCATCGGATGTTTCACGCCTCGTTAATGATGGTTCTCAGGGCCGGGCCAATGCTCGCATCGTGATCGGTATCGCGCTGGGCGGGATTTTCCTCGATGCCTACGATCTGGGCGCGCTGGCCTTCGGCATAAAAGATATCACCCGCGAATTTAACCTGACGCCCGCCGGTACCGGCATGGTGGCGTCCGCCATTACGTTTGGCGCGATTGTCGGGGCGCTGCTCGGGGGTTACCTCACGGATAAAATCGGGCGCTATCGCGTCTTTATGGCCGACATGCTCTTCTTCGTGGTGGCCGCCATCGCCTGTGCGCTGGCCCCGAACGAATATGTGCTGGCGGGTGCCCGCTTTGTCATGGGGCTTGGCGTCGGGATCGACCTTCCCGTGGCGATGGCATTTTTAAGCGAGTTCGCCAGGCTAAAAGGCCCCGGCAATAAGGCCTCCAGCGTCGCCATGTGGTGCCCCACCTGGTATGCCGCCATCAGTATCTCCTACCTGCTGGTGCTGTTCTTCTACGCCGTGCTGCCGGAAAGCCACAGCGACTGGCTGTGGCGCCTGATCCTTGGCTTCGGCGCGGTACCCGCGCTGGTGATTATCGCCATCCGCAGCCGCTACATGAGCGAATCGCCGGTCTGGGCGGCAAATCAGGGCAACCTGAAGGAGGCGGCGTCTATTTTGCGTCAGTCGTATAACATCAATGCCCACGTGCCGCAGGATGCGCTCAGCCAGCCAGCTCCCGTCGTGAATAAAGCGAAATGGTCCAACTATCTGAACCTGTTCCGCGGCGTCTACTTACGCCGCACGACGCTCGCCACGCTGCTGTCCGTCGTCTCTTCGTTCGCCTATAACGCGGTGGCGTTTGGTCTGCCGGTGATCATCTCCAGCTTCTTTGTCCAGTCGATGCTGACCACCATCCTGATTTCTCTGGTGCTTAACCTGCTGTTTGCCTTCGTCGGCGGACTGCTGGCGGTACGCTACGTGCCGCGCTTCGGCGCATGGCGGATGTCGCTGGCGGGTTACGCCTGCCAGCTGGTCGCGCTGCTGGGCCTGGGGCTGATTGGTCGCCCGGAAGGCGCCACCGAAGGCGTGCTTGCCGTGGCGATGCTGGCGCTCTTCCTGTTCGGCCAGGGCTTCGGCCCGGGCGCGCATACCATGACGTTTGCCTCACTGAGCTACCCGACCTCGCTGCGCGGCGTCGGCGTTGGCCTTAACCAGACGCTGATGCGCAGCAGCTCGACGCTGTCGCTGTTCCTGTTCCCGCTGCTGGTCGCCTCACTCGATACCGCCGTGTTCTGGGTAATTGCGCTGGCGCCGTTTATCGGCCTGGCCTCGCTGCTGGCGATCCGCTGGGAGCCATCGGGTTATGATGTGGATGCGGAGGATTACCGCTAATGACCTCGCTTCGGTGGGTTAACCCCACCGAAGGATTCTTACAAATCATTCAGCAGCGTTCGGGAAAGTTTTTTCAGCATCTCAAGCTCTTCATCTTTCATCCGCATGCTGCAGCGTATCTGGTCCGGCAGCGCCATCACCTGCTTTTTCAGTGCGTTAGCCTTGTCCGTCAGAACGACATTTTTCATTCTTTCATCACCCACAACCGCGATACGGTTGAGAAACCCTTTTGCCTCAAGCTTTTGCACCAGCGGGGTCAATGTGCCCGAATCAAAAAACGTCTTATCGCTGAGATTGCGAAGTGGAATGTTGTCTTTCTCATAAAGCGCCATCAAAACAACAAATTGCGGATAGGTAAGATCCATTTCCTGCAATAAGGGACGATATTGCCGAACGAACGCGTTGGTGACCGAGTACAGTGAGAAGCAAAGTAAATCATCTAACGTCTTGTTTTCTTTCATTTCTCTTTCAACCCTTAGTCAGTTTTATAAAAAAATTATAAATAAAGTTTGACTAAAAGTATCTTGCGCGCAAGTATTACAACAACAACTTAATAGCGCGCTACTTAAATAACGTCACTGTCTAACACTCGCTTAAAGAGGTACTACCATGAAAACATTAGCCGCCATCCTGGTTTCTTCCGTGTTCGCGTCTGCTGCAGCATCCGCCCACACCACCAATACCCCTACCCCGACCGCAGGCGTACAGGCATTTCTTAATGTTCTGAATTCGGGCAAGGGTAAGCCAATGGAACAGATGACCCCGCAGGAGGCCCGTCAGGTACTGATCGGCGCGCAGCAAGGCGCAAAACTGCCGCCCGCTCAGGTTTCAGAAAAAACGATCCAGGTAAATGGTCAGGCGATCAAACTGAAAATAGTGAAACCTGAAAACGCGACCGGCACGCTCCCGGCATTTATGTTCTTCCACGGCGGCGGCTGGGTGCTGGGTGATTTCCCAACCCACGAACGCTTAATCCGAGATCTGGTTCGCGCGTCAGGTGCCGCAGCGGTTTACGTTGATTACACGCCGTCACCTGAGGCCCATTTCCCGGTGGCCATTCATCAGGCCTTTGAAGCGACAAAATGGGTAGCCGAGCACGGTCAGGAAATTGGCGTGGACGGTAGCCGTCTGGGTCTGGTCGGTAACAGCGTGGGCGGCAATATGGTGGCTTCCGTGGCGCTACAGGCAAAACAATTTAATGGGCCAAAAATTCGCTACAACGTCATGCTCTGGCCTGTGACCGATGCGAATTTTGATACTGCCTCGTATAACCAGTTCGAGAACGGCTATTTCCTGTCGAAAAACATGATGAAATGGTTCTGGGATAACTACACCACCAACGCGGCCGATCGCAACAATATCCTTGCCTCTCCGCTTCGCGCCAGCGCCGCGCAGTTGAAAGGCTTCCCGGAGACGCTGATTCAGACAGCAGAGCTGGACGTTCTGCGGGATGAAGGTGAAGCATTCGGGCGTAAGCTGGATGCGGCTGGCGTCCCGGTGACCGTCACGCGCTATAACGGCATGATCCACGATTACGGCCTGCTCAATCCACTGAGCGAAGAGCCTACGGTCAAGGTTGCCCTGGAGCAGGCTGGCGCAGCGCTGCATGAGCACCTGAAATAACGGCATCGCGATGTTTGTCAGACAGCACGTCCTCCGGGCGTGCTTTTTTATTTCGTCTTAACCGCCATCCATAAGCGACTCATATGACAGCCTTCAATTCTGCCAGGGCATACTGAAACGACCCGATGATGAGCAGATGGATGCAGCATGTTAGCAGCTCAGGTCACTGATAATTCGTACAAAGGCTGGCAGGCGTCGCTTGCCCTGCAGTTTTGTCACACCCCTGAGAAAACCCTCCTGCACTCCGCTCATCACGTCGGGCCGCTTATCGTTCAGCGTCCATTTTATCCCGAAGGCGAAACCTGCCACCTTTATCTGCTGCACCCGCCGGGCGGGGTTGTGGGCGGCGATACGCTGGACATTTCCGTTCGGCTGGACGCCAAAAGCCACACGCTTATCACCATGCCCGGCGCCAGCAAGTTCTATCGCAGCAGCGGCCCGCAGGCGCGTCTGAGCCAGCACTTTTACCTTGATGAAGACGCCACGCTGGAGTGGCTGCCGCAGGACACCATTATCTTCCCCGGGGCGAATGCCGCGCTGCGTTCCGTCTTTCACCTTAAGGCCTCCAGCACGCTGCTGGCGTGGGAGCTGTACTGCCTGGGACGCCCGGTAATCGGCGAGACCTTCAGCCACGGCACGCTGGAGAGCCACCTTGAAGTCTGGGTTGAGGACGAGCCGCGTCTGATTGAGCGTCAGCACCTCAGCAACGGCGATCTTACGCCCGTCGCCGGGCATCCGTGGATCGGTACGCTGCTGTTCTACCCGGCCAGAGAAGAACATCTCGACGCGGCGCGTGCGCTGCTCGCACCGCTGGAAACTTTTGCGGGCGCTACGCTCGTGGACGACCTCATGTCGGTGCGTTTTCTCTCCCACGACAACCTGATTTGCCAGCGGGCGATGCGCGACATCTGGCAGTCGCTTCGCCCGCTCCTCACCACAAAAACCGCCTGTTCGCCGCGTATCTGGCAGACATAAGAGAAACGTTATGGAACTGACCCCCAGAGAAAAAGACAAGCTGTTGCTGTTCACCGCCGCGCTGGTTGCCGAACGCCGCCTTGCGCGCGGGGTAAAGCTCAATTATCCGGAATCGGTCGCGCTGATCAGCGCCTTCATCATGGAAGGCGCACGCGATGGCGAAACCGTCGCCTCGCTGATGGAGGCGGGCCGCCACGTCCTGACGCGCGACCAGGTGATGGAGGGCGTGCCGGAGATGATCCCGGACATTCAGGTGGAAGCCACCTTCCCGGACGGATCCAAGCTCGTCACCGTCCACAACCCGATCGTCTAAGGAGCGCGTGATGATCCCAGGCGAATACCAGATCCAGCCCGGCACGATTGCGATCAACGTCGGGCGCGAAACCCAAACCGTGATTGTCGAAAATCACGGCGACAGGCCGATCCAGGTCGGATCGCACTATCACTTTTACGAAGTCAACCCGGCGCTGAAGTTTGACCGTGAGGCGACCCGAGGCTACCGGTTAAACATCCCGGCAGGCACCGCCGTGCGCTTCGAGCCCGGCCAGAAGCGCGAAGTGACGCTGGTTCAGGTCTCGGGTGCGCAGCGCATTGTCGGCTTTCGCGGCGAGGTAATGGGCGAGGTGAAACATGGCTGAGATTTCGCGCCAGGCTTACGCCGATATGTTCGGCCCCACCACCGGGGATAAAGTGCGGCTGGCCGACAGCGAGCTGTGGATTGAAGTGGAAGACGATCTCACGATCTACGGCGAAGAGGTCAAGTTCGGCGGCGGGAAGGTGATCCGCGACGGCATGGGTCAGGGGCAGATGACCGCAGACGACTGCGTGGATCTGGTGCTGACCAACGCGCTGATCGTCGATCACTGGGGGATCGTGAAAGCCGATATCGGCGTCAAGAACGGGCGGATCTTTGCCGTCGGCAAAGCCGGCAACCCGGACATTCAGCCCGGCGTGACGATCCCAATTGGTGCCGCAACCGAAGTCATCGCCGCCGAAGGGAAGATCGTCACCGCAGGTGGGATCGACACCCACATCCACTGGATCTGCCCGCAGCAGGCGGAAGAGGCGCTGGTCTCCGGCGTCACCACCATGATCGGCGGCGGCACCGGTCCGGCGGCGGGCACCAACGCCACCACCTGCACGCCGGGGCCGTGGTATATAGCCCGCATGCTGCAGGCTGCCGATACGCTGCCGGTGAATATTGGCCTGCTCGGCAAGGGGAACGGCTCCAACCCGGCGGCCCTGCGCGAGCAGATTGCCGCGGGCGCCATCGGGCTGAAGATCCACGAAGACTGGGGCGCGACGCCTGCGGCGATCAACTGCTCGCTGGAGGTGGCCGAAGAGATGGACATTCAGGTGGCGCTGCACAGCGACACGCTGAACGAGTCCGGGTTTGTCGAAGATACGCTGGCCGCCATTGGCGGGCGCACCATCCACACCTTCCACACCGAAGGGGCGGGCGGTGGCCACGCGCCGGATATCATCACCGCCTGCGCGCACCCGAATATTCTGCCCTCCTCCACCAACCCGACGCTGCCCTACACGGTCAATACCATCGACGAGCATCTCGACATGCTGATGGTTTGTCATCACCTCGACCCGGATATTGCCGAGGACGTGGCGTTTGCCGAATCCCGCATTCGTCGTGAAACCATCGCCGCGGAAGACGTGCTGCACGACATCGGCGCGTTTTCGCTCACGTCGTCAGACTCGCAGGCCATGGGCCGCGTTGGGGAAGTGATTATCCGCACCTGGCAGGTCGCGCACCGCATGAAGGTTCAGCGCGGCGCGCTGCCGGAAGAGACCGGCGATAACGACAACTTCCGCGTGAAGCGCTATGTCGCCAAGTACACCATTAACCCGGCGCTGACCCACGGTATCGCCCATGAAGTGGGCTCGATTGAGGCGGGCAAGCTGGCAGATCTGGTGGTCTGGTCCCCGGCGTTCTTCGGCGTCAAGCCCGCCACCATCGTCAAGGGCGGGATGATCGCCTGCGCGCCGATGGGCGACATCAACGCTTCAATCCCCACGCCGCAGCCGGTGCATTACCGTCCGATGTTTGGATCGCTGGGCGCCGCGCGCCACGCCACACGGCTGACGTTTATCTCGCAGGCCGCCAGTGCGAACGGCATCCCGCAGCAGCTCAACCTGCAGAGCGCCACCGCGGTGGTGAAAGGCTGCCGGACGGTGAAAAAGGCGGACATGATCCACAACGCCCTGCAGCCGAACATAACCGTCGACTCGCAAACCTACGAGGTGCGCGTCGACGGCGAACTGATTACCAGCGAACCGGCTGACGTTCTGCCGATGGCGCAACGCTATTTCCTGTTTTGAGGAGTGATGATGATTTATCTGACCCAACGCCTGGACCACGCACACCCGACTACCGCCAGCGTCACGCTGCCGATTGACGTACGGGTGAAAAGCCGCGCCCGCGTAGCGCTGAACGACGGGCGCGAAGCCGGGCTGATGCTGCCGCGCGGCCTGCTGCTGCGCGGGGGCGACCTGCTGACCACCGACGACGGCAGCGAAGTGATCGAAGTGATCGCCGCGGCTGAGTCCGTCTCCGTGGTGCGCTGCGCCGATCCTTTCCTGCTCGCCCGCGCCTGTTACCACCTGGGCAACCGCCACGTGCCGCTACAGGTGATGCCCGGCGAGCTGCGCTATCACCACGATCACGTTCTCGACGACATGCTGCGCCAGTTTGGGCTGGAGGTGACCTACGCCAGCCTGCCGTTTGAACCAGAAGCGGGCGCGTATGCCAGCGATGCCCATAGCCATTCTCACGCCCATTCACATTAAGGATCCATCATGCGCAAGTTACTCCCCCTGTTACTGCTGGCTATTTCCGTTCCCGCGCTCGCGCATCCCGGCCACGGTGCCGACAGCTTTCAGGCTGGTTTTTTCCATCCGCTGACCGGGCTCGATCATCTCCTGATGCTCACCGGTGCAGGCGTGCTCTCGGCACTGAGCGGCCGCAAGCTCCTGCTGCCGTTTGCCACCCTCGGGATGATGCTTGTCGGCGCCATCGCTGGCAGCCTGCTCGGCGGCTTTAGCGGCATGGAGATGCTGATTATCGCCTCGCTGGCGGTCAGCGGCGTGATGATGTTTAAGACTGAAAACCGTCTGCTGCTCGCGGTGCCTGCCCTGGCGATGTTCCACGGCTGGGCGCACGGCGTGGAGATGTCCGGCCATAGCTTCTGGCTGTTCACCAGCGGGTTTATGTTCGCCAGCGCAACGGTGCTGTGCGCCAGCTTTGCCGCTGGGCTGCTGCTGCGCCGTCACGACGGTCTGCGTAAAACCTTCGGCGGCGGGCTGATCGTCTCCGCCCTGCTGGCGCTGATGAGCTGATGGAGCACGCCCGCCAGTGGCTGCGCCTGATGCAGCTCTCCAGCAGCAGCCTGCCGGTCGGGTCGTTTACCTGGTCGCAGGGGCTGGAGTGGGCCGTGGAGGCGGGCTGGGTCGCGAACGTCGACGCCTTTAAACGCTGGCAGATCCAGCAGATGGAGCAGAGTTTTTTCTGCGTCGATCTGCCGCTGTTTCACCGTCTCTGCCAGGCCTGCAATCGGAACGACCTGGCGACGGCCAGACGCTGGACGGCATACCTGCTCGCCTGTCGGGAAACGCGCGAACTGCGCGAAGAAGAACGCAACCGCGGAGCGGCCTTTACGCGTCTCATCAAAAGCTGGGAGCCGGACTGCCCGGCAGAATGGCTGGCGCTGTGCAGGCAAAGCCAGCTTTGCGGCATGGCGTGGCTCGGCGTGCGATGGGGCATTGACGTGCGCGAGCTGGCGCTGAGCCTCGGCTACAGCTGGATTGAGAGCGCGGTCATGGCAGGCGTCAAGCTGGTGCCGTTTGGGCAGCAGGCGGCGCAGCAGCTGATTATCGAGCTGAGCGACCATTTTGCCGCCGGGCTTGAACAGGCCTTTTTACGTCGCGACGACGCGCTGGGAGCAGCTACGCCGCTGTCCGCCATCGCCTCCGCGCGCCACGAAACCCAATATTCACGACTATTCCGTTCCTGAGGAGTCAACATGGCTGATTACAAACATCCCCTGCGCGTGGGCGTGGGTGGCCCGGTAGGGTCGGGCAAAACCGCGCTGCTGGAAGCGCTCTGCAAGGCAATGCGCGACACGTATCACCTGGCGGTGGTGACCAACGATATCTACACCAAAGAGGATCAGCGCATCCTGACCGAGGCGGGCGCGCTGGCGCCGGAGCGCATCGTGGGCGTGGAGACCGGCGGCTGCCCGCATACCGCTATCCGCGAAGACGCCTCGATGAACCTGGCGGCGGTGGAAGCGCTCAGCGAGAAGTTCGGCAATCTGGATCTGATCTTCGTGGAAAGCGGCGGGGACAACCTGAGCGCGACCTTCAGCCCGGAGCTGGCGGATCTGACCATTTACGTGATCGACGTGGCCGAAGGGGAAAAAATCCCGCGCAAGGGCGGGCCGGGGATCACCAAGTCCGATTTTCTGGTGATCAACAAAACCGATCTCGCGCCGTACGTGGGGGCGTCGCTGGAGGTGATGGAGCGCGACACCAACCGCATGCGCGGCGAGCGTCCATGGACCTTTACCAACCTGAAAGCGGGAGACGGTCTGGGGACGATTATTGCGTTTCTGGAAGAGAAAGGGATGCTGCGGGTGTAGTGCGGGTTATTGCCGGGTGGCGGCTTCGCCTGACCCGGCCTACGGTTTTGTAGGCCCGGTAAGCGCAGCGCCACCGGGCAAAAAAACTCACGCCTCAGGCAGTTCCGCCAGCGGCCAGCGCGGACGCACGGACACGCTCAGGTCGGACGTTGCCCCCGCATTCAGGCGCACCATACCGGCGTAGGCGATCATCGCCCCGTTATCGGTACAGAATTCGGGACGGGCGTAGAACACTTCCCCACGACGCTTTTGCATCATCTCGGCGAGCTTCGCGCGCAGCGTGCGGTTGGCGCTGACGCCGCCCGCCATCACCAGACGCTTGAAGCCGGTCTGATCCAGCGCGCGCTTGCACTTGATCATCAGCGTATCCACCACCGCATCTTCAAACGCGCGGGCGATATCGGCGCGGGTCTGCTCGCTGTCGTCGTTATTGCGGATGGTGTTGGCCGCGAAGGTTTTCAGCCCGGAGAAGCTGAAGTCCAGCCCCGGACGGTCGGTCATCGGACGCGGGAAGACAAAGCGCCCTTCCGTTCCCTGCGCCGCCATTTTGGACAGCATCGGGCCGCCTGGGTAATCCAGCCCCAGCAGCTTGGCGGTTTTGTCGAACGCTTCACCGGCAGCGTCGTCGATTGACTCGCCCAGCAGCTCGTACTTGCCAATCCCCGTTACGCTGATCAGCTGGGTATGTCCACCGGAGACCAGCAGTGCCACAAACGGGAATTCAGGCGGATTCTCTTCCAGCATCGGCGCCAGAAGGTGCCCTTCCATATGGTGAACCGGGATGGCCGGCACGTCCCACGCGAAGGCCAGCGAACGGCCAACCGTCGCGCCGACCAGCAGCGCGCCGACCAGACCCGGCCCCGCGGTATAGGCCACGGCATCAATATCGGTTGAACTCAACCCGGCCTCTTTCAGCGCCGCCTGAATCAGGGGAACCGTTTTACGCACGTGGTCACGAGAGGCCAGTTCAGGCACGACGCCGCCGTAGTCAGCGTGCAATTTCACCTGACTATACAGTTGGTTGGCCAGAAGCCCTTTTTCGTCGTCGTAAATGGCGATGCCGGTTTCATCGCAGGATGTTTCAATACCCAGTACATGCATGACTTGTTTTACCTCGTTTCAATACCGCGCAGTGTAGAGCCTGGGCGGGTTGATGTAAAACTTTGTTCGCCCCAGGAAGAAGGCTCGTGTATACTCCTCACCCTTATTAAAGTCCCTTTCAAAATCGCATCGGTGCTTTACAAAGCAGCAGCATTTGCAGTAAAATTCCGCACCATTTTGAAATAAGCTGGCGTTGATGCCAGCGGCAAACCGAATTTATTAAAGGTGAGAGTTACATGCCGGTAATTAAAGTACGTGAAAACGAGCCGTTCGACGTAGCACTGCGTCGCTTCAAACGTTCATGCGAGAAAGCAGGTGTTCTGGCTGAAGTTCGTCGTCGTGAGTTTTATGAAAAACCAACGACCGAACGTAAGCGCGCTAAAGCTTCCGCTGTGAAACGTCACGCGAAGAAACTGGCTCGCGAAAACGCACGCCGTACTCGTCTGTACTAATTGGTTGAGGGCCCTAGCCCTCAATTGACAGACAGAGTAGTAGTCGTAAGGCCGTGCTTCCGGAAGGAATGCGCGGCTTGTTTTCGTTTATAAGTCGCTTAAATTTTGGGGCATATGGCCGGAAGAATCCCACGCGTTTTCATCAATGACCTGCTCGCCAGAACCGACATCGTCGATCTCATCGACGCGCGGGTAAAGCTGAAGAAGCAGGGCAAGAATTACCATGCGTGCTGTCCGTTCCATAACGAAAAAACCCCCTCCTTCACCGTAAACGGTGAAAAGCAGTTTTACCATTGCTTCGGCTGTGGTGCTCACGGTAATGCCGTTGATTTTTTAATGAACTACGACAAGCTCGAGTTCGTTGAAACCGTCGAAGAGCTGGCGGCAATGCATAACCTTGAAGTGCCGTATGAAGCTGGCAGTGGGCCAAGTCAGATCGAGCGCCATCAACGGCAAACGCTGTATCAACTGATGGATGGCCTGAATTCGTTTTACCAACAGTCTCTTAAGCACTCTGCGGCTGAACCTGCGCGTCAGTATCTGAACAAGCGCGGACTGAGCGACGATGTCATTGCGCGTTTCGCTATTGGCTACGCCCCGCCCGGCTGGGACAACGTGTTAAAGCGTTTTGGCGGCAATAGCGAAGATCGTAAGTCTCTCATCGATGCAGGCATGCTGGTCACCAACGACCAGGGACGAAGCTACGACCGCTTCCGCGAACGGGTAATGTTCCCAATCCGCGACAAGCGAGGCCGGGTAATTGGTTTTGGTGGTCGCGTGCTGGGTGATGCCCTGCCGAAGTACCTCAACTCCCCGGAAACCGATATTTTCCATAAGGGCCGCCAGCTTTACGGCCTTTATGAGGCGCAGCAGGATAACGCGGAACCTCCGCGTCTTCTGGTCGTCGAAGGCTATATGGACGTCGTTGCGCTGGCGCAGTACGACATTAACTACGCGGTTGCGTCGTTAGGAACGTCCACGACGGCGGATCACATCCAGCTGCTGTTCCGCGTGACCAACAACGTGATTTGTTGTTACGACGGAGACCGCGCCGGACGCGATGCCGCCTGGCGCGCGCTGGAAACCGCGCTACCCTATATGACCGACGGGCGTCAGTTGCGCTTTATGTTCCTGCCCGACGGTGAAGACCCGGACACGCTGGTGCGTAAAGAGGGCAAAGCGGCATTTGAAGCGCGGATGGAGCAGGCACAGCCACTCTCCACGTTTTTGTTTAACAGCCTGATGCCGCAGGTTGATTTGAGTACCCCTGACGGGCGCGCGCAGCTCAGCACGCTGGCGCTGCCGTTAATCAGTCAGGTGCCCGGCGAAACGCTGCGCATCTACCTGCGTCAGGAGCTAGGCAACAAGCTCGGCATTCTGGATGACAGCCAGCTTGAACGTTTAATGCCTAAACAGGCTGAAAACGGTGCGGTTCGCCCCGCGCCTCAGCTAAAACGCACAACCATGCGTATACTGATAGGGTTACTGGTACAAAACCCCGAGCTGGCGCCACAGGTGCCGTCGCTGGCGGGTTTGAACCACGAAAAATTGCCCGGACTTGGCTTATTTTCAGAACTGGTCAACACCTGTTTGTCTCAGCCAGGTCTGACCACCGGACAACTTTTAGAGCATTATCGAGGCACAAAAGAGGCCGCAACCCTTGAAAAATTGTCGATGTGGGACGATATAGCAGATAAGGACATTGCAGAAAAAACGTTCACCGACTCACTCAACCATATGTTTGATTCGATGCTTGAGCTGCGCCAGGAAGAGTTGATAGCTCGCGAGCGCACACACGGTTTGAGCAGCGAAGAACGCCGGGAGCTCTGGATGATTAACCAGGAACTGGCGAAGAAATAAAGAAATTTAACGGCTTAAGTGCCGAATATCGATCGGGAAGCCCCCGGCAGCCGCACTGAGAGGCAGCGGCAAAAATATAAGTACGCCCTCGCTTTAAAGGTTGGCAGCCCCATCGCCGACACCAATCAAACGAATTAAGTGTGGATACCGTCTTATGGAGCAAAACCCGCAGTCACAGCTGAAACTTCTTGTCCAACGTGGTAAGGAGCAAGGCTATCTGACCTATGCCGAGGTCAATGACCATCTGCCGGAAGATATCGTCGATTCAGATCAAATCGAAGACATCATCCAAATGATCAATGACATGGGCATTCAGGTGATGGAAGAAGCACCGGATGCCGATGATCTGTTGCTGGCTGAAACCTCCAACAACACTGACGAAGATGCGGAAGAAGCTGCTGCACAGGTACTGTCCAGCGTGGAATCTGAAATCGGGCGTACCACTGACCCGGTCCGCATGTACATGCGCGAAATGGGTACCGTTGAACTGTTGACCCGCGAAGGCGAAATTGACATCGCAAAACGCATCGAAGATGGGATCAACCAGGTTCAGTGCTCTGTTGCCGAGTACCCGGAAGCGATCACCTATCTGCTGGAGCAGTACGATCGCGTTGAAGCGGAAGAAGCGCGCCTGTCTGACCTGATCACCGGTTTTGTCGACCCGAACGCTGAAGAAGATATGGCACCTACCGCCACTCACGTCGGTTCTGAACTGTCTCAGGAAGAGATGGATGATGACGAAGACGAAGATGAGGAAGAGAGCGACGACGACAGCGCCGATGATGACAACAGCATCGACCCGGAACTGGCGCGCGAGAAGTTTGCCGAGCTGCGTACCCAGTACGAAGTGACGCGTGACACCATCAAAGCGAAAGGCCGCAGCCACGCAGCCGCTCAGGAAGAGATCCTGAAACTGTCTGAAGTGTTCAAACAGTTCCGCCTGGTGCCAAAACAGTTCGACTACCTGGTGAACAGCATGCGCGTGATGATGGATCGCGTACGTACCCAGGAACGCATCATCATGAAGCTGTGCGTTGAGCAGTGCAAAATGCCGAAGAAGAACTTCATCACCCTCTTCACCGGCAACGAAACCAGCGAAACCTGGTTCAACGCGGCTATTGCGATGAACAAGCCGTGGTCTGAAAAACTGCACGACGTGAAAGAAGACGTGTATCGCGGCCTGCAGAAGCTGCAGCAGATTGAAGAAGAGACCGGCCTGACCATCGAGCAGGTTAAAGATATCAACCGTCGCATGTCCATCGGTGAAGCGAAAGCCCGCCGTGCGAAGAAAGAGATGGTTGAAGCGAACCTGCGTCTGGTTATCTCTATCGCCAAGAAATACACCAACCGCGGTCTGCAGTTCCTGGATCTGATACAGGAAGGCAACATCGGTCTGATGAAAGCGGTAGACAAGTTTGAATACCGTCGTGGTTACAAGTTCTCCACCTACGCAACCTGGTGGATCCGTCAGGCTATCACCCGCTCTATCGCGGATCAGGCGCGCACCATCCGTATTCCGGTGCATATGATTGAGACCATCAACAAGCTCAACCGTATTTCCCGCCAGATGCTGCAGGAGATGGGTCGCGAGCCGACGCCGGAAGAGCTGGCCGAGCGCATGCTGATGCCGGAAGATAAGATCCGTAAAGTGCTGAAGATCGCCAAAGAGCCAATCTCCATGGAAACACCAATTGGTGATGATGAAGATTCGCATCTGGGTGATTTCATCGAGGATACCACCCTCGAGCTGCCGCTTGACTCTGCTACCACCGAGAGCCTGCGTGCCGCAACGCACGATGTTCTGGCTGGCCTGACCGCCCGTGAAGCGAAAGTGCTGCGTATGCGTTTTGGTATCGATATGAACACCGACCACACGCTGGAAGAAGTGGGTAAACAGTTCGATGTTACCCGCGAACGTATCCGTCAGATCGAAGCGAAGGCGCTGCGTAAGCTGCGTCACCCAAGCCGCTCTGAAGTGCTGCGTAGCTTCCTGGACGACTAATCTGTTCTGACAGTGAAAAAGCTCCCCTCGGGGAGCTTTTTTATTGCCTCGACCTGTGGGAAAGGGTCAAGGTGAGGGCATCAGGCCGTAGAAGCCCTAAAGCCCCCGTACCATCAGCGCCTCATCCAGCTCCCGATACGCCTCTACCAGCTTGTCCAGCGTCGCCCTGTTGAGCCCGCTCGGGTTCGGCAACACCCACACCTGCGTAACGCCAATCATGATGCTCTGCTTACCCCACTTAGCCCCGCGCTGGCTGAATGCCTGCTCGTAGGCCTGCTTGCCGAGGATCGCCAGCGCGGCCGGCTGGTAGTCTTCAATCTTCTTCACCAGCTCCCGCCCGCCGCTGCGCAGTTCATGCAGGTTGACCTCGCTTGCCTGTACCGTCGGCCGCTCGACCAGCATGGTAATTCCGCAGCGCGTGTCCAGCAGATGCTGCTCCTCTTCGGGCTTGAGTAACCTGTCGGTAAACCCGGCCTGGTAGATCACCTTCCAGAAGCGATTGCCCGGATGGGCAAAGTGAAAACCGGTGTGCGCCGAGGACTTGCCCGGGTTGATTCCGCAGAACACCACCCGCAGGCCAGGGGCCAGAATGTCGTTGATCATCTTTACTCCCGCTGATACATCGTTATGGAAGTATAAAGGATTGATAATGCGTTGTTTATAAAAACAGCATGCAGGTGTGAATGGCTGGATTGCTGCGGGGAGTTACTTTATAATTCACCGCCACGGCCCCTTAGCTCAGTGGTTAGAGCAGGCGACTCATAATCGCTTGGTCGCTGGTTCAAGTCCAGCAGGGGCCACCAAATTTTAGCTTTAAAATCATATGATTAAGCCACTCGATTGAGTGGCTTTTTTGTTGTCTAACATATGACTGTCGCAAAAGTGTCGCAAGATTTTTCGGTATCATGTCTTTCCAGACCCACTCCATACAAGTACATTGATTTAGCAGAGTTCTTCTTAAAGAAAATTTTGTCGCTGTTCTATCTTTCTTAGACCGGTTGGCAACAAACGTCGACTAATCCGAGGAAACGCAATATGACTGAAAGTGCTGCATGTACGAGCAGGAACATACCAAGACCTATTCAGAGGGAAGTCCGGCAACGCTGTGGGTTTGGATGTGTAATTTGTGGGACCCCCCTATATGAATATGAACATATGGAGGAATGGGCGGAAGTGAAAAGACACGTTGCTGAGGAGATTACCCTGCTATGTGATAAACATCATAAAGAAAAAACTAATGGGTGGCTGCCAAAAGAAGATGTACGCAAAGCCAATCTAGACCCTTTCAACCTTCGTGCAGGGGTATCTCCGCCATACACGCTTCATTTTTCAGGCTCCGAGATGAGCGTAAAAATTGGGACTGATGAGTTTTTCACTCCGATCACAGAAGAACAATCCTTTGTTTGGGGCGCTCCAGTTATGGTGGATGGAATTCCACTTATAGGTTTTGTTATTCAAGACAATCATATCTTGCTCAACGTTAACTTATTCGACCGTGAAAATAACCCTTTGCTGTCAATCATAAACAACCAGTTGATTTACAACATTAATGCTTGGGACATACAACTTGTCGGCACAAAATTGACTATAAGAGAAAAAGAGAGAGTAATTTTGCTCGAGATTGATTTTAAACCTCCTAATAAAGTTGTGATAACAAGAGGGAGCCTATATTGCAACGGGGTAGAAGTTAAGATAAATGGTGATGAACTAAGAATAAATGAGTCTGGCTTCACTTCAGGAAATAAATTTTGGTGTAATGTCGGTATTGGGATCGGCAGCCGAAGCCACAATCAAGGCACTTGTGGGCTAGCCATGCAAATTAATCGTAGATGAAGAATTCCAATTGAGCCAAATCCCGGACGGTTCGGCTCAACCACTGAGCCAAAAAGTTATATTTCCTTATAAAATTGCTTACAACTCTTGTTATTAAGCTAAATCGCATCGGTGAGCGTCGGTTGCTCTGTTTTGTATGCTACGCCACGCGGCTTAATCCATGACCAGTGCTTTCGATTGTTGCATCCCAAGTTTCCGCAGATTCCCATATGAAGTACAGTTTGCCCACTCGCAAAAAATGATCTAGGTCGTTCAATTTTTTCACTCCAGTCCCATTGTAAATTTCACTGTCAACCCGCCCCCCATTTGACTTCTGCTAATTTTTCAAAGTTATGTTTCTGTATATGACTCGCTCCTCCAGCTTCACATAAAACAATAAATATCCTTATTTATCTGTTGGTTGAGAATTCACAAAATCCTCATCGGATCCATTTCACTGAAAAATACTGAAATTCTTTTCAATCTTTTTCAGTTTCGGTTTTCCACAAAGCCGCCAGCACTGGCGCGGTCTGGCGGTCTGGTTTGAAGAAAAATAAAACTGAAAAATTTTAATGATCCAAAAACCGCAGGCGGGTGCGGTAATGTTTGGGGCGCACTCACGCCGGTTGCAGCTAGTGGAGCAAACTGCATAAACCACAACAATTAAAATGATATTATGTCCTGCGCCCGGCGTGTCCATCATCACATTTTAGAGATTCATGCTGTGAACTGTTATTTGTGACGAGCGCCAGAACCTTAGCAAAACTTAACATTTCAAATTGCGAATTCGTAATTTTGACGGATCCGCGTGTCGGTTTCGTTTTTTAACGGTAATTTTCTGCGAATTCGCAGATCGTATGTGGGGGATTCTGGCTGTAATTTTGCAGGGAAGTTCTTCCCTGACAATATCAACCGGATCTCCCCCTCGCCCCAGCCATTAACCTGCATGGGTAATACCCGGCGGGCAATCACAATGTACTTTTGATCCATGAACCGCTACGGGTACGCCGTGAAACTTACACGCGGCTCATCGGGTCATTGACACGACCGCAGGGGATTTTTAAATAAATAATTATCTATCGACTAAATTTCCCCTTGCCCCAGCCCTCGCCATGGGCCGTTAAGTCGATTGACGGCGCGGCAGCTATTCCCTCAGCATCATAAAAAAATGCGGACGTTGTAAAGCTGTACACGGTGCCATAAACAGTAAATGAGATATTGTTGCCTATGCCGTCAACTTTCGCACGGGCGGTGTTCGCGGTAAGCGTTGGGGCGATATGTTGTTTTTCGAGAGCCGCCAGCGGATCGCCGTCAATCTTGCTTGCTAAAAAATAACGATATACTTCCCCTGTGGTCATGTTCGAGCCGTCATATTCAGTTATATATAACCACGTACGGGGCGTGAGTTGGCGAACCTCATAAAGTTTGTCACTCACCGTTAAGCGCTGGATATGCTGAAAATAACAGTATCCCGCAATCACGATAGCCATGGTGAATGTAGCCACCCAATGCAACGTCTTAAACGCCTTAATAGTGGTGCTGCTTAACATAGTCTATGCCTTGCTTTATCCAAAATTGGTCCATCGGATCATCACCAAACGGCGGGGCCCCCGTAAAATTGCCCCATTCCGGCCTTGATGTGCCGGCCTTCCACTGCGCCGCGCCAGCGGCAATAAGCAAAATCTTTTCAGGGATGCACGCTGCATAACCTACAGCGCCGTAATGAAAATTTCCGAAGTCAGCGTAAGCCCGTTTTTGTTGTTTGTAATCCCACGTCCCACCGTTCCTTACTCGCTCATAAAACCACGTATACGTAAGCGGGGTGGCCATGTCCTGAACTCCGTGACGCGCCCGCGCAAGCCTGATGTGTTCGCGCAATATCTCCAGCCCGCGGGGCGGGTAAATCGGTATACATGCCATCGTTATTCCCTTTTGCCTGGCAAAACCAGCAACATAAGAGCAACAGCACGGCGCGATACTGTTTGAGATCAATCTATTAATTTTATTTGCAACATCAATAAGTAACCCGATTAAATAACACGAATCTATAACACAATTTGTATCACCTGCGATCGGTTTTTAGCCGTTAATGAGGGTTTATTCTCTTTACATAAAATGGAGTTTTAAAAATGGCTATTCCTGCTTACCTGTGGCTTAGAGACGATGGCGGCAACCCGATTTATGGATCTGTGGATGTTCAAAACCGCGAGGGAAGCATTGAGGTGCTTTCTTTTAGTCACGGCCTGTTAGTTCCTACCGATAACAACACGGGCAAAATCACCGGCACACGCGTACATGCGCCGCTCGTAATAGAAAAGGAGTTTGATAGCTCCAGCCCATATCTTTATAAGGCCGTAGCTACCGGGCAGACGCTGAAAAGCGCGGAAATTAAGTGGTATAAAATCAACGATGCGGGGCAAGAGGTAGAGTATTTCAACATGCTGTTGGAAAACGTCCGGATAGTCAGCATTAACCCAGTTATGCATAACTGCAAAGAGCCAGGTTTACAGATGCATAATCATAATGAGGGCGTACAGCTGCGCTATGAGCGGATCACCTGGAAGTATTGCGATGGGAACGTCCAATATTCAGACGCGTGGAACGAGCGTGTAACAGCGTAAAAAAAGGCGGTTAATCCGCCCTATATTGTTTTTAGTACCAATTCTTTCGCACCTTAGGTCTGCCAGCACGTAGCCTCCCTCGATGGCAATACCTCGCGCGATCACCCGGTGCCGGCTCTCCGCACTTCTTACACGTTTGGGGTATTTAAATCATGCTTAATGCTGTTAAGCATTCTCTGGCAGTTACCGCCTCTGATTTTTGTTGCACCCTATGCAAGCACATACGGAATCAATCACACGTAGTCCGGCCTGCCGCTCACCCTCACAAACCCTAAAAACTAAAGAAATCCCCCATCGCGCCGATCATCATCCGTGTGTATTATTTCCTGTAGCTTTTACAACAACTAACCTTAACTCAAATACTTAAGCGCCAAAGCGAAAGGCATCATGAGCACACCGATCAAACGGCTAGAAATCATTAAAAATGCCATTGAACTGGAAGATGACGACATCATCCGGAGCCAGCTGACACGCCTGAAAAATGAAGCGTTTGACGATGATCTACAGGCAATCGTCGTGGCGCTTGAGGAGAAGAACTACACCGCGGCCATGGCGGCCATTACCGCCTGGCTGCAGGGCCAGCGCGCCGTGACGCCGTGGCGCGATCCGCAGGTGGCGGCCAGCAAGCTGGAACTGAAGGCGCTGGAAGAGCGTCTGCGCGATCTGATTGACCGCCGCAACGCGCGGGTGCAGCAGCTTGATGAGTTCAACGATCTCTATTTCTCCCGCCTGGGGCCGCTGATGCAGCAGATCCTCGCCCTGCGTAAAACGCTGGCGGAGCTGAACCTGCGTCGTCAGCAGGCGGAAGCGCGTCGTCGCGAGGAGGATTACCGTCGCTGCCAGCACTATATGGCGCAGGCGGTAGAGGTGCTGGCGACGCTGACCCAGCGCTGGCGCGATCTCCCGGCGGACTCCGTGCAGGCCGCCGAGGCGCGTAAGCATCTGGAGCAGCAAAGCAATCTGATTGCCAACCTGCTGGCCGAAGCGCTGGAGCTGGAGAGCGGCTTAACGCGCGAAGAGGAGCCTGCGCGTCAGGCGCGCGACGAGGCGAACGAAGAGTACGAGAAGTATCGCGAACAGCATCACGATGCCGAAGTGCGGCTGCGCAAAGGTAAGCATCTTTCACAAGAGGACCAGAACGAGCTCAAGCGTCTCTGGCGGCAGGCGAGCAAGCTCTGCCACCCGGATCTGGTGGCGGACGATTTGAAAGAAGAAGCCAACAGCATGATGGTACAGCTTAACCAGGCGAAGCAGCGCGGAGATGTGAAAGCCATTCGTTCGTTGGTGGCCCGCCTGCAGCAGGGCTTCGAGCCATTGATGGCAAGCGACAGGCTGAACGATCTGGAACGTATCCGCAAAAAAATGGCGCAGGTTCGCGAGCAAATCGACATTTTAGTGAACGAGCTGGCGGAGCTGGAGAAAGAGGAGTCCTGGCTGCTGGTCTCGTCGCTGAGCAATATGGAAGCGTACTTTGCTCAGCAGGAGAAAGCGCTGCACGAGGTCCGCGCCTCGCTCGAACATCAGGTGAGCGAAGCGCAGCTGGATTCGGCAGCCTGATTATTTGGCGTGCCAGTATGCGCTGGCACGCACCAGCTGTGGGTCAATCGCGTCGGTTTCAAACTGACGGCTCAGGCGTTTCACCACCTTCCCTTCCCCGGTCAGCCAGATAAAGTAATCGTCCTCCGGAACAGTCAGCGCCGCCAGATGGTCAGCGACTGCCTGCTCGCTGTGGCCCACCACCCACGTGATATTGAACGCGCTCAGGTCCGCCAGATAGTCCTGGTACGATTCATCCCCAACCGTCACGACCGCGTGTATGTCCGGGCGAACCGGCAGTTGAGCAATGCTCTCTAAGCGTCGGCGCAGCGCGGGCATGCCGGATTCATCGCACACGTACAGCTGCCAGGCGTAATCCTCCGGCACCACCAGCGAACCGCGCGGGCCGCCGATGGTCAGCTTGTCTCCCGCTTTCGCCTCAACCGCCCAGCTGCTGGCAATGCCGCCGTCATGAATGAAGAAATCGAGAACCAACTCATGATTTGCCTCATCGTATAGCGGCGTATAGTCGCGCGCCTGCGGACGCACGCCGTCGCCCCAGTCGATGCCTTCATCGGTGACCACCGGCGGCGTAAACGTCGTCCCGGGTGCCGGGAAAAAAACTTTGGTATGGTCGTCGAAACCGCGGGAGCTAAAGCCCTCCAGCGCCTCGCCGCCTAAAACAATGCGCTGGAAACCCGCGCTGGCGCGCTCAACGCGGAGCACCGTCAGCTCGCGAAAACGCAGGTCATTACGAACACGCTGTGGATAACGAGTAGATGCCATTTTTAGACCCTTTTCTGGTGAATACGATATATCTAAATCAATTTTCAAATGATAATGATTACTAATAAGGAAAAATGCAAGATCTTTTAGATTGCATCTGAATATATCTTAGATATAGTTTAGATATATCAAAACAAAGGGAATACTATGCGACACGAACACGAGGGCGGCGGACGTCGGCCGCGCTTTTTCGGCCACGGCGATTTGCGGCTGGTGATTCTGGATATCCTGACCCGCAACGCGAGCCACGGCTATGAGCTGATTAAAGAGATCGAGAACCTGACCCAGGGGAACTACACCCCGAGCCCGGGCGTCATCTATCCAACCCTGGATTATTTGCAGGATCAGACGTTTATCACCATTACAGAAGAAGAGAACGGGCGTAAGCGCATTGCGATTACCGCTGAAGGACAACGCTGGCTGGACGAAAATCGGGAACAGCTGGAACAGATCCAGGTGCGTATCAAAGCGCGCAGCGTCGGCTTTCAGCTGCGCAAAAACCCACAGATGAAGCGGGCGCTGGATAACTTTAAGGCGGTATTAGACCTGAAGGTGAATCAGGGAGAGCTCAGCGACGCGCAGCTTAAGCAGATTATCGGCGTGATTGACCGCGCGGCGCTGGAGATCTCCCAGCTGGATTAAGCCGGTGCGTGCTCGCTCACGCGGAAGACGCGTACCAGCTCTTTCAGGTGCATCGCCTGTTCGTTAAGCGATGCCGCCGCCGCGACGGATTGCTCCACCAGCGCGGAGTTTTGCTGGGTAGTGGCATCAATCAGGCCAATCGCGCTGTTGATCTGCGAGATCCCCTCCGTCTGCTCATGGCTGGCCTGACGGATCTCGCGCAGGATCGCATCCATCTCCTCCACGTTGCCAACCATGCCGTTAATCAGCCCACTCGCTTTTTCGACCAGGTTCATCCCGTCCTGGGTCTGGCTGGTGGAGCTCTCAATCAGCTCGCGGATTTCGCTGGCAGACGACGCGCTCTTCTGGGCAAGCTGGCGCACCTCTCCGGCCACTACCGCAAAGCCGCGGCCGTGCTCACCGGCGCGCGCCGCTTCCACCGCCGCGTTCAGCGCCAGAATATTGGTCTGGAACGCAATAGCATCGATCAGGTCGATAATGTCGGACATCCGGTTGGAGGTCTCGTTAATCAGGCGCATTTTGCTGGTCACCTGCTTCATCATCTCACCGTTGTTTTTGACCACCGTGGCGGCATCGGCAGAAAGGTTGGTCGCTTCACCGGTATGCGAGGCGGTATTTTTCACCGTGGCGGTGATCTGCTCCATCGAGGCGGCAGTCTGTTCAACGGAGCTGGCCTGCTCTTCCGTGCGTGCGGCCAGATCCTGGTTCCCGGCGACAATCTGCGCGGCAGCGCTGGAGATATTCTCCGAGCCGGTCTGCACCTGCTGCACAATGTCCAGCAGACGCGTCTTCATCTCCATCAGGGCATGCAGCAGCAGGCCCGTTTCGTCTTTGCCGTGTGGCGTAATGCTGCCCGTCAGATCGCCCTCTGCAATGGCCTTTGCAAAATTCACCGCCTCACCGAGCGGGCGGGTGATGGCGCGCACGATAAACCAGCCAATCAGGCTGCCTGCCCCAACGCTAAAGAGCGTGAGGAGGATCAGCAGCAGACGGTTAGACCTGAAATCCCCTTCCACCTGCGTGCCCGCACGCTGCATTTCGCTGTTCTGAATGGCGATCAGCTCCTTCACCTTCGCTTTATAAGCCTGCTGTACGGCGAGGGTGGTAGTCATCATTTCCTGTATGGCGCCCGCACGGTTGTTGTTCTGCACCGCCTGCAGAATGCGGTAGCGTGAATCCAGGTACTGCTGGCGCACGCTGCGGATATCCGCCAGCACCTGCTGAGACTGTTGATCCTGCAAGGCGTTGTTCAGCTCGCCCAGGATCACCGTGATATGCTCGCTGATCTCTTTCAGGCGCTGCTGAGATTGCTCCGTGTAAGTACCCTGCTCGTCCAGCAGCATCAGCTGTTGAGTGCTAATAAATTCCTGGAAGTTATCAATTAACTGGTTCGCTTTTACCGTGGTCGGATAGTCATGGGTAACAATGGACTGCATCCCGTTATTAGCCCGGTTCAGACTCAGCAGAGACAGGCTCGCGCTGATCGCCATCAGGACAATAAAGAACCCAAACGCCAGAAATAATTTCGTGCCGATCTTTACGTCATGAAAGAACATATTTTCTCCATCGATGTGATTATTTCTCAGACGATCGCTGTTATCGGTAACGATTTCGCTAACTTTATGAGTTTGATCGTTTTTTTATTTCATAATCCTCACAATACATAGGCGCAGGCTATTAATATGGCCTCATCGATCGTTACCAGACCGCCAAACGGGGTATTTTCGAAATAGCATTCTGAAGAACTGACTTAGGCAGGAATAAATAACTGAGACACTTTCTTTAGTTATTTAATATTAAATTAACAACAAACCCCATTAATAGTCACAATCAGAAAAATAAAAAGCCGTTTATTCCCTACGGTATAAACGGCTTTTTTGGAACATGACTGACTCAATGGAGCACGGTCACCGCATCCTTAAGGCGTCCGGCGCGGTGCTTCACCATGGACGAAATGTGCGCGCTCTCCTCGACCAGATCGGCGTTTTTCTGCGTGATGCTGTCGAGTTCAGCTACCGCGCGGGTTAGCTCTGATAAGCCGGTTGCCTGCTCGGAGGTCGCGTGGCTGATCTGGGCGATAAGCTGGGTCACGTTTTTCACCTGCACAACGATATCATCCATCGTACGGCCCGCGGCATGAACCTGCTCAGAACCGGACTGCACCTTGCTGGCACTGGCATCAATGAGTTTACGAATATCGTTAGCGGCACTGGCGCTGCGGCTGGCGAGATGACGGACTTCGCCCGCGACCACGGCAAACCCTTTACCCTGCTCCCCTGCCCTTGCCGCTTCAACTGCCGCGTTCAGCGCCAGAATATTGGTCTGGAACGCGATATCGTTAATCAGAGAGGTGATCGAGCCAATGCGCTGCGTGCTGTCGGCAATGTCATCCATCGTTTTAACGACGGTTTGCATCGCGTTGCCCCCTTTCGTCGCCGCGCTGCTGGCGGCCACGGAGAGTTTGTCCACCTCGGCGGCGGTTTCGGAGTTACTCTGCACGGACGCGGCCATCTGGTTCATTGTCGCGACGGTCTGCTGCACGTTCGCCACGGTCTGACGGGTCCGATCGTTCAGATCTTCATTTCCCTGCGCCAGCCTGTCGCTCCCGTCACGGACGCTCACCACCTGGCTCGACACGTCATTGATCAACCAGCGGCACATCAGGCCAAGCTGTCCTACCGCGCGCAGCGTCAGGCCCAGCTCATCGCTGCGGTTAAGATGCTGCACGCTGTTGCGCTCGCCGGTGGCGACCTTCAGTGCCTGTCGCGCCACATTCTCTATCGGGCGGACAATCTGTTGCTCAAACAGCAGCGTTCCCATCAGCATCACCACCGCAGCGGCGGCAAGCGGTAACCAGCCTGCGGAGGTGGCGGCCAGCGTGGCGGCGAGTCCGGCAAAGAGCACCGCCATCACGCTGCGCACGCGCCAGCGCAGCGGCATGGCCGGGAGTTTACCCAGCCAGCCCTTTCCCACCACCAGCCCTTTGTGAATACGTTTTTTACAGCGCCCGTCGTTCAGCGCCCGGTAGAGCGGCTCCACGGCGGCGATCTCTTCCGCTGTGGCTCTGGTGCGAATCGACATATAGCCCGTCACCTGCCCGCGACGCACCATCGGCACCGCGTTAGCACGCACCCAGTAGTGGTCACCGTTTTTGCGCCGGTTTTTGACAATCCCGCTCCACGGCTCGCCCTGCTGCAGCGTGTACCACATATCGGCAAACGCAGCTTTTGGCATATCGGGATGGCGCACCATATTGTGCGGCTGGCCCGTCAGCTCATCGAGCTGATAGCCGCTCACCTGAACAAAGGTGTCGTTGGCGTGGGTGATGTAGCTGTGGACGTCTGTGGTAGACATTAAGGTGGTGTCATCGTCCAGAGGATATTCATTCTGGGTGACATAGGTTGGAGAGGACATCGTGAGCATCCCTTGCAGGTTATTTGAATGTTAATTTTGTGGGTCAATGTTTTTTCGGCGGTAAACAATTTATCTTTAGTTGTTAAACTTGATGAAGATCGCAGATTTGACTTAAACCATACTTTTTGTACGATATTTTAATTCATTGATTTCAAATACTTTCGTAGAGAAATTACCGACAAAGTATGACCTGTTAATGCCCGCTTAAGTTGCAGCGTATGCACCTCTTTAGTGCAGCGATGCTCTTCCCCCCTTTCTTTATACTTGCTGCCCCGTACCGCTAAATCCCGTTTGGCTTCTATCGGCATGATTAAATATTGTGCAACATTATTTTAACCTGGCGTTTATCCCGATTTTCATTAAGGCCTCTGAAGTGGCGTAATCCCTGCAATACTTAAACCAGTATCATGTGATACGCGATCCCCGGGAGCACATTTTGAACAGGTTACCTTCCAGCGCCTCGGCTCTTGCCTGTACCGCGCACGCACTGAATCTCATTGAGAAGCGAACGCTTGATCATGAGGAGATGAAACAACTTAACCGTGAGGTCATCGATTACTTTAAAGAGCACGTCAATCCAGGGTTTCTGGAGTATCGCAAATCTGTTACCGCCGGCGGGGATTACGGAGCCGTAGAGTGGCAAGCGGGAAGTCTCAACACGCTTGTCGACACCCAGGGACAGGAGTTTATCGATTGCCTGGGAGGTTTTGGAATTTTCAACGTGGGGCACCGTAATCCAGTTGTGGTTTCCGCCGTACAGAATCAACTTGCGAAACAACCTCTCCATAGCCAGGAACTGCTCGACCCGCTTCGCGCCATGCTCGCGAAAACGCTGGCGGCCTTAACGCCCGGCAAACTGAAATACAGCTTCTTCAGCAACAGCGGCACAGAATCGGTCGAAGCGGCGATTAAGCTCGCCAAAGCGTACCAGTCGCCGCGCGGGAAATTCACCTTTATCGCCACCAGCGGCGCGTTCCACGGTAAATCCCTCGGCGCACTGTCGGCGACCGCGAAATCCACTTTCCGTAAACCGTTTATGCCGCTGCTGCCGGGCTTCCGCCACGTGCCGTTCGGCGACATTAACGCCATGCGCACCGTGCTGAGTGAATGCCGTAAAACCGGCGATGACGTGGCGGCGGTGATCCTGGAGCCCATTCAGGGTGAAGGCGGCGTCATCCTCCCTCCGCAGGGCTATCTGCCTGCCGTGCGTCAGCTGTGCGACGAGTTTGGCGCGCTGCTGATCCTCGACGAAGTCCAGACCGGCATGGGGCGTACCGGCAAGATGTTCGCCTGCGAGCACGAAAACGTGCAGCCGGACATTCTGTGCCTGGCGAAAGCGCTCGGCGGCGGCGTGATGCCGATTGGCGCGACGGTCGCCACCGAAGAAGTCTTCTCGGTGCTGTTCGACAATCCGTTCCTGCATACCACCACCTTTGGCGGTAACCCGCTGGCCTGTGCGGCGGCGCTGGCGACCATCAACGTGCTGCTGGAGCAAAACCTGCCTGCGCAGGCGGAGCAAAAAGGCGACATGCTGCTGGACGGCTTCCGCCAGCTGGGCCGGGAATACCCTGACCTTGTGCAGGAAGCGCGCGGCAAAGGGATGCTGATGGCGATTGAGTTCGTTGATAACGAAATCGGCTACAGCTTCGCGAGCGAGATGTTCAGGCAGCGAGTGCTGGTGGCCGGAACGCTTAATAACGCAAAAACCATTCGTATTGAACCGCCGCTTACGCTGACCATTGAGCAGTGTGAGCAGGTGCTAAAAGCGGCACGTAAAGCGCTGGCAGCACTCAGAGTGCGCGTAGAAGAGATCTGATCAATCCCCCCTCTTAACCGAGGGGGATTTCATTTTTCTGGTATAAATATTACAAATTGAAATAATAGTATTATATTTCAGACATACATTTATAC
>OKVZ01000016.1_pt1 | contig 143179 bp, 126 predicted proteins | sample 1606851 | NCBI WGS metagenome assembly OKVZ01 (sample SAMN03281010, study PRJEB24777) | human gut metagenome | isolation source: fecal sample PR157 from 1 month old male Malay infant, caesarean delivered... | reverse complement strand
GCTCATCACATCCTGGGGCTGAAGTAGGTCCCAAGGGTATGGCTGTTCGCCATTTAAAGTGGTACGCGAGCTGGGTTTAGAACGTCGTGAGACAGTTCGGTCCCTATCTGCCGTGGGCGCTGGAGAATTGAGGGGGGCTGCTCCTAGTACGAGAGGACCGGAGTGGACGCATCACTGGTGTTCGGGTTGTCATGCCAATGGCACTGCCCGGTAGCTAAATGCGGAAAAGATAAGTGCTGAAAGCATCTAAGCACGAAACTTGCCCCGAGATGAGTTCTCCCTGAGACTTTAAGTCTCCTGAAGGAACGTTGAAGACGACGACGTTGATAGGTCGGGTGTGTAAGCGCAGCGATGCGTTGAGCTAACCGATACTAATGAACCGTGAGGCTTAACCTTACAACGCCGAAGATGTTTTGGCGAAGAGACAGATAATCAAATTTCAGCTTTGATACAGATTTAACAGAATTTGCCTGGCGGCTTTAGCGCGGTGGTCCCACCTGACCCCATGCCGAACTCAGAAGTGAAACGCCGTAGCGCCGATGGTAGTGTGGGGTCTCCCCATGTGAGAGTAGGGAACTGCCAGGCATCAAACAAGAAGAACCCCGTACCGAAAGGTGCGGGGTTTTTTGCTTTTGTTTTTCTTCCTCTCCCTCTCCCTGAAACTTTCTCACCTTCGCCTTGCAGACTCGACATTCCGATCATTTCTGGGTATCGTTAGCTGTCTGGATGTCTAAACGTTTATACGTATGTTGTGAGGATATAAAGCTATGCCGATTCGGGTGCAGGACGAGCTACCAGCCGTCAATTTCTTGCGTGAAGAAAATGTCTTTGTGATGACGACTTCACGTGCGACAGGTCAGGAAATTCGCCCGCTGAAGGTGCTTATTCTCAATCTGATGCCCAAAAAGATCGAAACAGAAAACCAGTTCCTGCGTCTGCTGTCGAACTCCCCGCTGCAGGTTGATATTCAGCTGCTGCGGATCGACGCCCGTGAGTCTCGCAACACGCCTTCTGAGCACCTGAACAACTTCTACTGCAACTTTGATGATATTCAGGGTGAAAACTTTGACGGATTGATTGTGACCGGCGCGCCGCTTGGCCTGGTGGAATTTAACGATGTTGCCTACTGGCCGCAGATCAAACAGGTGCTGGAGTGGGCAAAAGATCACGTCACGTCCACGCTGTTTGTCTGTTGGGCGGTACAAGCCGCACTGAATATTTTGTATGGCATCCCCAAGCAAACCCGCACTGAAAAGCTCTCCGGCGTATACGAACACCATATTCTCCATCCCCATGCGTTGCTGACGCGCGGGTTTGATGATTCTTTCCTGGCTCCGCATTCCCGCTACGCTGACTTCCCGGCCCAGCTGATTCGTGATTACACCGATCTGGAGATCTTGGCCGAAACGGAAGATGGGGACGCTTACCTGTTTGCCAGTAAAGATAAGCGCATTGCCTTTGTGACCGGACATCCTGAATACGATCCGCACACCCTTGCGTCAGAGTATTTCCGTGATGTCGAAGCGGGTCTGAACCCGGATGTCCCGTACAACTATTTCCCGAAAGACGATCCGCAAAACAAACCGAGAGCGACTTGGCGCAGCCACGGGAATTTGCTTTTTACTAACTGGCTCAACTATTACGTCTACCAGATAACACCATACGATCTGCGTCACATGAACCCGACGCTGGAGTAATCGTCTGCACTAAACAATCCTAAAGCGTTTCAGCTATTCAAATCAGGCACCTTCGGGTGCCTTTTTTATTTCCGAAATGTCACTCAACATTCTTTAAAACTTTAATTTCAATAAAATCAATCAATTAATAGCAATTTATAATTAAAATGGAAATTGTTTTTGATTTTAGAAAAAATAGAGATAGTCTTAATTCTGCTGAGCGAAAACTACCCAACGATCTTTCGTTCGCGTCGGGAGCGTGATTTTGGATCTTTGATGAGGAGCAGAGTAATGACTCAACAGGCAACGACGGTCGATGAACTGGCCTTTACCCAGCCGTATGGCGAGCAAGAACAGCAAGTATTAACGGCAGAAGCGGTAGAATTTCTGACTGAACTGGTGACCCGCTTTACGCCGCAGCGCAATAAGCTGCTGGCGGCACGTATTCATCAGCAGCAGGAAATTGATAACGGCAAGTTGCCTGGTTTTATTTCGGAAACTGCTTCCATTCGTCGTAGCGAGTGGAAAATCCGCGGCATCCCTGAAGATTTACAGGATCGTCGCGTTGAGATCACCGGTCCGGTAGAACGCAAAATGGTGATCAACGCCATGAACGCGAACGTTAAAGTCTTTATGGCCGATTTTGAAGACTCGCTGGCACCGGACTGGCGTAAGGTCATCGAGGGGCAAATCAACCTGCGCGACGCCGTAAACGGCACCATCAGCTATACCAATGAAGCCGGCAAAATATACCAGCTCAAACCGAACCCGGCGGTGCTGATCTGTCGCGTGCGCGGCCTGCACCTGCCCGAAAAACATGTCACCTGGCGTGGAGAAGCCATTCCAGGAAGCCTGTTTGATTTTGCACTCTATTTCTTCCACAACTACAAAGCCCTGCTGGCGAAAGGCAGCGGCCCGTATTTCTACCTGCCTAAAACGCAGGCCTGGCAGGAAGCAGCCTGGTGGAGCGAGGTCTTCAGCTATGCGGAAGATCGTTTCAACCTGCCGCGCGGCACCATCAAAGCCACCCTGCTGATTGAAACGCTGCCCGCCGTATTCCAGATGCATGAAATCCTGCATGCGCTGCGCGACCACATTGTCGGCCTGAACTGCGGACGCTGGGACTATATTTTCAGCTATATCAAAACCCTGAAAAATTATCCCGATCGCGTGCTCCCCGATCGTCAGGTTGTCACCATGGACAAACCGTTCCTGAGCGCCTATTCGCGTCTGCTGATCAAAACCTGCCACAAGCGCGGTGCCTTTGCGATGGGCGGCATGGCAGCCTTTATCCCGAGCAAAGACGCAGAGCGCAACAATCAGGTGCTCAACAAGGTGAAAGCCGACAAAGAGCTTGAAGCACGTAACGGCCACGACGGGACGTGGATCGCCCATCCGGGTTTGGCCGATACGGCGATGGAGGTCTTTAACCGCGTGCTCGGCGACAACAAAAACCAGCTGTTTGTCACCCGTGAAGACGATGCACCAATCGCAGAAGAACAGCTGCTGGCGCCGTGCGCGGGTGAACGTACGGAAGAGGGCATGCGTGCCAACATTCGCGTCGCGGTGCAGTACATCGAAGCGTGGATCTCCGGCAACGGCTGCGTGCCGATCTACGGCCTGATGGAAGATGCTGCGACGGCGGAGATCTCACGTACCTCTATCTGGCAGTGGATCCACCATCAAAAAACGCTTAGCAACGGCAAACCGGTGACCAAGACCCTGTTCCGCCAGATGCTGGCCGAAGAGATGCGGGTGATCCAGGACGAGCTGGGCGAACACCGCTTCAGCAGCGGACGTTTTGACGACGCTGCGCGCCTGATGGAGCAAATCACCACATCAGATGACTTAATCGACTTCCTGACCCTGCCGGGCTACCGCTTCCTGGCGTAACTCACCACATAACAATATGGAGCATCTGCACATGAAAACCCGTACCCAACAGATCGAAGAATTAAAGAAAGAGTGGACACAACCTCGCTGGGAAGGCATCCGCCGCCCGTACAGCGCGGAAGACGTGGTGAAATTACGCGGCTCGGTCAATCCGGAATGTACGCTGGCGCAAAATGGCGCCGCGAAAATGTGGAAGCTGCTGCACGGTGGCTCTAAAAAGGGCTACATCAACAGCCTCGGCGCGCTGACTGGCGGTCAGGCACTGCAGCAGGCGAAGGCCGGTATTGAGGCTATCTACCTCTCCGGCTGGCAGGTCGCGGCGGACGCCAACCTGGCCTCCAGCATGTACCCGGATCAGTCGCTCTATCCGGCTAACTCCGTGCCGTCGGTCGTGGATCGGATCAACAACACCTTCCGCCGTGCGGATCAGATCCAGTGGGCGGCGGGCATCGAACCCAACGATCCGCGCTTTATTGACTACTTCCTGCCGATCGTCGCGGATGCGGAAGCGGGCTTCGGTGGCGTGCTGAATGCCTTTGAGCTGATGAAATCGATGATTGAAGCCGGTGCAGCGGCCGTTCACTTCGAAGATCAGCTGGCGTCAGTGAAGAAGTGCGGACATATGGGCGGTAAGGTGCTGGTTCCTACACAGGAAGCGGTTCAGAAGCTGGTTGCCGCGCGTCTGGCTGCTGACGTGCTCGGCGTGCCAACGCTGGTCATTGCCCGTACCGATGCGGACGCGGCTGACCTGATCACCTCTGACTGCGATCCGTACGACAGCGAGTTCATCACCGGCGAGCGCACCAGCGAAGGGTTCTATCGCACCCATGCGGGCATTGAGCAGGCGATCAGCCGCGGTCTGGCGTACGCGCCGTACGCGGACCTGGTCTGGTGTGAAACCTCCACGCCGGATCTGGCGCTGGCAAAACGCTTTGCCGACGCCATTCATGCGAAGTACCCGGGCAAACTGCTGGCCTACAACTGCTCGCCGTCCTTTAACTGGCAGAAAAAGCTGGATGACAAAACCATCGCCAGCTTCCAGCAGCAGCTGTCCGACATGGGCTACAAATACCAGTTCATTACGCTGGCAGGCATCCACAGCATGTGGTTCAACATGTTCGACCTGGCGCACGCCTATGCGCAGGGTGAGGGCATGAAGCACTACGTTGAGAAGGTGCAGCAGCCGGAATTTGCGGCGGGCAAAGATGGCTACACCTTCGTCTCTCACCAGCAGGAAGTGGGCACTGGCTACTTTGATAATGTGACCACGATTATTCAGGGCGGCACCTCCTCCGTCACAGCCTTGACGGGTTCAACGGAAGAAGCACAGTTCTAATCTTTTCCCCCTCTCCCCCCTGGGGAGAGGGTTGGTGGTGAGGGGGAATATATGTCGCGTGGCCTGGAATTACTGATTGCCCAAACTATTTTGCAGGGCTTCGATGCCCAGTATGGTCGTTTTCTTGAAGTGACCTCCGGCGCGCAGCAGCGCTTCGAACACGCAGACTGGCATGCGGTTCAGCAGACCATGAAGCAGCGTATCCATCTTTATGACCACCACGTGGGTCTGGTGGTGGAGCAGTTGCGCTGTATTACCGACGGTAAAAGTCCGGACGCGGAATTTTTACTGCGCGTAAAAGAGCATTACACCCATTTGTTACCCGACTACCCGCGCTTCGAGATTGCGGAGAGCTTTTTCAACTCCGTCTATTGCCGGTTATTTGACCACCGCTCATTATCTCCTGAGCGGTTATTTATCTTCAGCTCCCAGCCTGAACGGCGCTTTCGTACCATTCCGCGTCCGCTGGCGAAAGATTTCTTCCCCGATCGCGGATGGGAAAAGCTCCTGCACCGCGTGCTGACAGATCTGCCGCTGCGCCTGCCCTGGGAGAATAAAGCCCGGGATATCGGGTATATCCACGCCCATCTCAAGGAAGCCTTCAGCACGGAGGTGCTCAGCCACAGCCATTTGCAGGTGGCCAACGAGCTTTTCTACCGCAATAAAGCCGCCTGGCTGGTGGGCAAACTGGTTACGCCGACGGCCATTGTGCCGTTTCTGCTGCCCATTCACCGCACCGACGGCGGGGAACTGTTTGTCGATACCTGCCTGACCACCAGCGCCGAGGCCAGCATCGTGTTTGGCTTCGCCCGCTCCTATTTTATGGTCTATGCACCGTTACCTGCCGCGCTGGTGGAATGGCTGCGTGAGATCCTGCCGGGCAAAACCACCGCCGAGCTGTATATGGCTATTGGCTGCCAGAAGCACGCTAAAACGGAAAGCTACCGGGAATACCTGCGTTATGTCACTACCGCTGATGAGCAGTTCATCGAAGCGCCCGGCATTCGCGGCATGGTGATGCTGGTTTTTACGCTGCCGGGCTTCGACCGGGTCTTTAAGGTGATTAAGGACAGATTCGCGCCGCAGAAAGAGATGACCGCCGCGCACGTCCGCGCCTGCTACCAGCTGGTTAAGGAGCACGACCGCGTTGGGCGCATGGCGGATACCCAGGAGTTCGAAAATTTTGTGCTGGATAAGCAGCAGATCGATCCGGCGCTCATGGCGCTTTTACTGCAGGAAGCACCCGCCAAAATCACCGATCTTGGCGATAAAATCGCGATCAGCCATCTCTACATTGAACGTCGCATGGTGCCGCTGAATATCTGGCTGGAGCAGTCCGACGGTCAGGCTTTAAGAGATGCGATTGAAGAGTACGGCAACGCGATTCGCCAGCTTGCCGCCGCCAATATCTTCCCGGGCGATATGCTGTTCAAAAACTTCGGCGTCACCCGTCACGGACGGGTAGTGTTCTACGATTACGACGAAATTTGCTACATGACCGAGGTGAACTTCCGCGACATCCCACCGCCCCGCTACCCGGAAGATGAGCTTTCCAGCGAGCCGTGGTACAGCGTTTCGCCGGGCGATGTGTTTCCCGAAGAGTTTCGACACTGGCTCTGCGCCGATCCGCGCATCGGGCCGCTATTCGAAGAGATGCATGCCGATCTGTTTCGCGCCAGCTACTGGCGGGGACTGCAAACGCGGATCAAAAACGGGCACGTGGAAGATGTGTACGCTTACCGCCGTAAGCAGCGGTTTTGCATCCGGTTTTCAGAGGGCATCATGTAGGCCGGGTAAGGCGAAGCCGCCACCCGGCAATGCATGCTTAACGAATCCCACCGTACGCCAGCGTGACCTCTTTCGCCGCCTTAATCACCAGCGCACCCAACTCAGTGACCCGATCGTCGGTCATACGCGAAATCGGCCCGGAGATAGAGATGGCGGCAAACGGCTCGCGGTGCTCGTCAAAAATGCAGGCTGCGATACAGCGCAGGCCGAGGGCGTGCTCCTCGTCGTCAAACGAATAGCCGCGCTTGCGGGTCAGGGCCAAATCTTCTTTCAGATGCACCGGCGAAACCAGCGTGGCGTGGGTATAGGCATGCAGTCCTTTACGGTGCAGCAGCCCCGTCACCTGCTCCTCGGTCAGCTGCGAGAGGAACGCTTTACCCGCCCCTGAGGCATGCATCGGCAGCTTGCCGCCAATCGGCGCGGACATGCGCATCAGCTGCGTGCATTGCACCTGGTCGATGATAATCGCCTGATGGTCGCTCTGGTCGAGCACGGCCAGATTCACGGTCTCGCCCGACTCTTCCATCAATTTGCGCAGAATCGGGTGCACAATCGCCAGCAGGTTACGGCTCTGCAGGAAGCTGCTGCCCACGATAAACGCATGCGCGCCCACCGCCCAGTGCCCCAGCTCGCCTACCTGGCGGACAAAGCCCAGCTGCTGCATGGTGGTCAGCAGGCGGTGCGTCGTGGAGTTCGGCAGGCCAGCCTGCTGGGCCAGCTCCGTCAGGGCCACGCTGCTGTGCGACTCGGCTATCCACTCCAGCAGCTTCAGACCGCGCGTGAGCGATTGAACCTGTCCACCCTGTTGTGCGGCAGCGGTGGTGGCAGCAGGTTTTCTGCCGCGTTTAGCGGGAACGGTCGCGACCATGACGATCTCCTTTTTCTGTATCGTGGAAATCATTTTCGTTTTATTTGGTGAATTTGCAACCGTTATCCTGACTGATCGGAGGAGTGATGGTGAACATGTCTCATGTTACCGCTGAGCGACTTTTCCACCCTGCGAGATTGTGCCAGTATGGAACGCAGCCTTTTGGCCTTGTTGAGCGTTGTCGGGAGCAAGTGTGAGCAGCAAAGTAGAGCAACTGCGTGCGCAGTTAAATGAACGAATTCTGGTGCTGGACGGCGGCATGGGCACCATGATCCAGGGTTATCGCCTGAGCGAAGACGATTTCCGCGGCGAACGCTTCGCCGACTGGCCCTGCGACCTGAAAGGGAACAACGACCTGCTGGTGCTCAGCAAGCCGTCCGTGATCAAGGATATTCACAACGCCTACTTCGAAGCGGGTGCGGATATCGTTGAAACCAACACCTTTAACTCGACAACCATCGCCATGGCGGATTACCAGATGGAATCCCTGTCGGCGGAGATCAACTTTGAAGCCGCAAAGCTTGCGCGCGCCTGCGCCGACGAGTGGACGGCCCGCACGCCGGACAAGCCGCGCTACGTTGCCGGGGTGCTTGGCCCAACCAACCGCACCGCGTCGATTTCACCGGACGTCAACGACCCGGCGTTTCGTAATATCACCTTTGACCAGCTGGTTGTTGCCTACCGTGAATCGACCAGAGCGCTGGTGGAAGGCGGTTCCGATCTGATCCTGATTGAAACGGTATTCGACACTCTCAACGCCAAGGCCGCGATTTACGCGGTGAAAGAGGAGTTCGAGGCGCTGGGCGTTGACCTGCCGATCATGATTTCCGGCACCATCACCGATGCCTCCGGCCGTACCCTGTCCGGCCAGACCACCGAAGCGTTTTATAACTCCCTGCGCCACGCCGACGCGCTCTCCTTCGGCCTGAACTGCGCGCTGGGCCCGGACGAGCTGCGCCAGTACGTGCAGGAGCTGTCGCGCATTGCGGAATGCTACGTTACCGCGCACCCGAACGCCGGTCTGCCGAACGCCTTCGGTGAATACGATCTGGATGCCGACACCATGGCGGCACAAATCCGCGAGTGGGCCGAGTCTGGATTTCTGAACATCGTCGGCGGCTGCTGCGGCACCACGCCGGAGCACATCGCCGCCATGAGCAACGCCGTGGCCGGACTGCCGCCGCGCAAGCTGCCCGAACTGCCGGTTGCCTGTCGCCTCTCCGGCCTTGAGCCGTTAACCATCGGCGACGACAGCCTGTTTGTGAACGTGGGTGAGCGTACCAACGTCACCGGTTCCGCGAAGTTCAAACGCCTGATCAAAGAAGAGAAGTACAGCGAAGCGCTGGATGTTGCCCGCCAGCAGGTGGAAAGCGGCGCGCAGATTATCGATATCAACATGGATGAGGGGATGCTCGACGCCGAAGCGGCGATGGTGCGTTTCCTCAACCTGATTGCCGGTGAGCCGGACATCGCCCGCGTGCCGATCATGATCGACTCCTCCAAATGGGAGGTGATCGAGAAGGGGCTGAAGTGCATTCAGGGTAAAGGCATCGTCAACTCCATCTCCATGAAAGAGGGCGTTGATACCTTTATTCATCACGCGAAGCAGGTCCGCCGCTACGGTGCTGCCGTGGTGGTCATGGCCTTTGACGAAGTGGGCCAGGCCGACACCCGCGCGCGTAAAATTGAGATTTGCCGCCGCGCGTACAAAATACTGACCGAAGAGGTAGGCTTCCCGCCGGAAGACATCATCTTTGACCCGAACATCTTCGCCGTGGCGACCGGCATCGAAGAGCACAACAACTACGCCCAGGACTTTATCGGCGCGTGCCAGGACATCAAGCGCGAGCTGCCGCATGCCCTCATCTCCGGCGGCGTGTCGAACGTCTCGTTCTCGTTCCGCGGCAACGACCCGGTGCGTGAAGCGATTCACGCCGTGTTCCTCTACTACGCCATCCGCAACGGGATGGACATGGGGATCGTTAACGCCGGCCAGCTGGCGATTTACGACGACCTGCCCGCCGAGCTGCGCGACGCGGTGGAAGACGTGATCCTCAACCGCCGCGACGACGCGACCGAGCGGCTGCTTGACCTGGCAGAAAAATACCGCGGCAGCAAGTCGGATGACGCAGCCAACGTTCAGCAGGCCGAGTGGCGGGCCTGGGACGTGAAAAAACGCCTGGAATATTCGCTGGTAAAAGGCATCACCGAGTTTATCGAGCAGGACACCGAAGAGGCGCGTCAGCAGTCAGCCCGCCCGATTGAAGTGATCGAAGGGCCGCTGATGGACGGCATGAACGTGGTGGGCGATCTGTTCGGCGAGGGCAAAATGTTCCTGCCGCAGGTGGTGAAATCCGCCCGCGTAATGAAGCAGGCCGTGGCGTACCTGGAACCGTTTATCGAAGCCAGCAAAGAGAAAGGCTCCAGCAACGGCAAAATGGTCATCGCCACCGTGAAGGGCGACGTGCACGACATCGGCAAGAACATCGTCGGCGTGGTGCTGCAGTGTAATAACTACGAGATTATCGACCTTGGCGTGATGGTCCCGGCGGATAAAATCCTCAAGACCGCGCGCGAAGTGAATGCTGACCTGATTGGCCTCTCCGGGCTGATCACCCCGTCGCTGGACGAGATGGTTAACGTGGCGAAGGAGATGGAGCGTCAGGGCTTCACCATTCCGCTGCTGATTGGCGGCGCGACCACCTCCAAGGCGCACACGGCGGTGAAAATCGAGCAGAACTACAGCGGGCCGACGGTCTACGTGCAGAACGCCTCGCGCACGGTGGGCGTGGTCTCCGCGCTGCTCTCTGACACCCAGCGCGACGAGTTTGTTGAGCGCACCCGCAAAGAGTACGAAACCGTTCGCATCCAGCACGGGCGCAAGAAACCGCGCACCCCGCCAGTTTCACTCCAGGCGGCGCGCGATAACGATCTGGCGTTTGACTGGTCGAGCTATACGCCGCCGGTCGCGCATCGCCTGGGCGTTCAGGAGGTCAGCGCCAGCATCGAAACGCTGCGTAACTACATCGACTGGACGCCGTTCTTTATGACCTGGTCGCTCGCGGGCAAATATCCGCGCATCCTGGAAGATGAGGTGGTGGGCGAGGAGGCGAAACGCCTGTTTAACGATGCCAACGACATGCTCGACAGGCTAAGCGCGGAGAAAACCCTCAACCCACGCGGCGTGGTGGGGCTGTTCCCGGCCAACCGCGTGGGCGACGACATCGAAATTTACCGCGATGAAACCCGCACTCACGTGCTGGCAGTCAGCCGCCATCTGCGCCAGCAAACCGAGAAAGTGGGCTTTGCCAACTACTGCCTGGCCGATTTTGTCGCGCCGAAGCTGAGCGGTAAAGCCGACTATATTGGCGCCTTTGCGGTAACCGGCGGTCTGGAAGAAGATGCGCTGGCGGACGCGTTCGAAGCGCAGCACGATGATTACAATAAAATCATGGTGAAAGCGATCGCCGACCGCCTGGCGGAAGCCTTCGCCGAGTACCTGCACGAGCGCGTGCGTAAGGTGCACTGGGGCTACGCGGCGAACGAAAACCTCAGCAACGAGGAGTTGATCCGCGAAAACTACCAGGGGATTCGTCCGGCGCCGGGCTACCCGGCCTGCCCGGAACACACCGAAAAGGGCACGATCTGGCAACTGCTGGACGTCGAAGCCCATACCGGGATGAAGCTCACCGAGTCGTACGCCATGTGGCCGGGCGCGTCCGTCTCCGGATGGTACTTCAGCCACCCGGACAGCAAGTACTTTGCCGTGGCGCAGCTTCAGCGCGATCAGATTGAAGATTACGCCCTGCGCAAAGGCATGAGCGTGTCAGAAGTAGAGCGCTGGCTGGCACCGAATTTAGGCTACGACGCAGACTAACGTCACTTTTCCTTACAACAAACAGGGCACCTCATGGGTGCCTTGTCTCTTTCTTACGCTTAACCCCTTATACTGAAATAAGGTTCTATCCCTGGCACCCGGTGGCGGTGCGCTTACCGGGCCTGTGCGTAGGTCGGATAAGGCGTCGCCGTCATCCGACATGGCAACGCGCAGGGAACCTCAGGAAAACCGATAAAGATAAGGAGGAAAACCATCCGTGCTGACCCTGTTACATCTGCTCTCTGCAGTCGCACTGCTCGTATGGGGCACCCATATCGTCCGTACCGGCGTGATGCGCGTATTTGGTGCCCGTTTACGTACCGTTCTCAGCAGCAGCGTTGAGAAGAAGCCGCTCGCCTTCTGCGCAGGCATTGGCGTAACGGCACTCGTTCAGAGCAGCAACGCCACAACCCTGCTTGTCACCTCCTTTGTGGCGCAGGATCTGGTGGCGCTGGCCCCGGCGCTGGTCATTGTGCTGGGGGCTGATGTGGGTACCGCGCTGATGGCGCGTATCCTGACGTTTGATCTCTCATGGCTGTCGCCGCTGCTGATTTTTGTCGGCGTCATCTTCTTCCTCGGCCGCAAACAGACGCGGGCGGGCCAGCTTGGACGCGTGGGGATTGGCCTGGGGTTGATCCTGCTGGCGCTGGAGCTGATTGTGCAGGCGGTCACCCCGATTACCGAGGCCAACGGCGTGCAGGTCATCTTCGCCTCCCTGACCGGTGACATCATGCTCGACGCGCTGATTGGCGCGGTGTTTGCCATCGTCAGCTACTCCAGCCTGGCCGCCGTGCTGCTGACGGCCACGCTCACCGCCGCCGGGGCGATCTCCTTCCCGGTCGCGCTGTGTCTGGTGATCGGTGCCAACCTCGGCTCTGGCCTGCTGGCGATGCTCAATAACAGCGCCGCCAACGCTGCCGCCCGCCGCGTGGCGCTCGGTAGCCTGCTGTTTAAGCTGGTGGGCAGCCTGATTATTCTGCCCTTTATCCATCCGCTGGCGAACCTGATGGATAACCTCCCGCTGCCGAAGGCGGAGCTGGTGATCTACTTCCACGTGTTCTACAACCTGGTGCGCTGCCTGGCGATGGTCCCTTTTGCCGGGTCGATGGCCCGCTTCTGCGAGCGACTCATTCAGGACGAACCGGAGCTGGACGCCCGCCTGAAGCCAAAGCATCTGGATACCTCCGCGCTGGACACCCCGGCGCTGGCGCTGGCGAATGCCGCGCGCGAGACGCTCCGCATGGGCGACGCCCTGGAAACCATGCTCGAAGGGCTGCAAAAGGTGATGCACGGCGAGCCGCGAGAGGAGAAAGAGCTGCGCAGACTGGCGGACGATATCAACGTGCTCTATACCGCCATTAAGCTTTACCTGGCCCGCATGCCGCAGGACGAGCTGGCGGAGGAGGAGTCCCGCCGCTGGGCGGAAATCATTGAGATGTCGCTCAACCTTGAGCAGGCCTCCGATATTGTTGAGCGCATGGGCAGCGAGATTGCCGATAAGTCGCTGGCCGCACGCCGGGCGTTCTCCGTTGAAGGCCTGAAGGAGCTTGAAGCGCTGCACGAACAGCTGGTCAGCAACCTCAAGCTGGCGATGCTGGTCTTCTTCTCAAGCGACGTGCCGAGCGCGCGCCGCCTGCGCCGCAACAAGCATCGCTTCCGCATTCTAAACCGCCGCTACTCGCACGCCCACGTTGAGCGCCTGCATCAGCAGAACGTGCAGAGTATCGAGACCAGCTCACTCCACCTGGGGCTGCTGGGGGATATGAAGCGCCTCAACTCGTTATTCTGCGCGGTGGCGTACAGCGTGATGGAACAGCCGGATGAAGATGACCAGCGGGATGAGTATTAATCCCCGGCGTGTTTGAGCGTTAGCCCAAAACCCAATGCTTTCATGACCGCGAGCGTGGTTTTGAGCGTTGGGTTTCCTTTATCACTGAATGACCGATAAAGCTGCTCACGTGATAAACCGGTTTGCTGTGAAATGTTCGATATGCCTTTGGCTCGCGCGACAACACCAAGGGCTTTAGCGATATATGTCGAGTCGCCTGTTTCTAGTGCATCAGCGATAAACACGGCGATTTCCTCGTCATCCACCAACGCGTTGGCGGGATCGTAAGGTGTTAATTTATGCATGCTCATTCACTCCTGCCATTGGGATACATTGCTCAGCATTTTTGCCATCAGTATGTCTCTGGCCTGGCTGCTTTTGTCACCACCACATAACAGCACGATGATGTAATTGCCCTGGTCTTTAAAATAGATCCTGTAGCCCGGACCAAAGTGGATCCTTAGCTCACTTATACCTTCTCCCACGGGTTTAACGTCGCCCGCTAAGCCATTTGCCAACCGAAAGAGGCGGGAAGCGATAATGGTCTTCGCTCGTCGATCTTTTAAGTTTTGCTCCCAGCGTCGGAAGGATTCTGTCTGAACAATCTCCTTCATATTACTCCCTGTGATTTATAAACTACAAACACTTCTCCATGGAGAGTAAAACTAAAAGGCTTGAACACATGGGTAAATGACAGGATGCAAAATCCTGAAAGCGTCTCGCAAACTAAAAAACCCGTCTCAGTTACCGTCGGCTAATCTTTTTTTCCAGCCCATACCTAAGGTATATTTCGCCCTTCACAGGAGAAACTATGCTGCCAACTCAATCAACCCGATTAAACAAATACATTAGCGAGAGCGGGATCTGCTCACGTCGCGAGGCGGACCGTTACATTGAACAAGGTAATGTGTTCCTCAACGGCAAACGCGCCACGATTGGTGACCAGGTGATGCCTGGCGACGTGGTTAAAGTGAATGGTCAGCTCATCGAACCGCGTGATGCCGAAGACCTGGTGTTTATCGCGTTGAACAAACCGGTTGGGATTGTCAGCACCACGGAAGACGGTGAGCGGGACAACATCGTTGATTTCGTGAACCACAGCAGCCGTATCTTTCCGATTGGCCGTCTGGATAAAGACTCTCAGGGGCTGATTTTCCTCACCAACCACGGCGATCTGGTCAACAAGATCCTGCGTGCCGGTAACGATCACGAGAAAGAGTACATTGTGACGGTGAATAAGCCGGTCACGGACGACTTTATTCGCGGTATGGGCGCCGGTGTGCCGATCCTCGGTACCGTTACGAAAAAGTGTAAGGTGAAGAAAGAAGCGCCGTTTGCGTTCCGTATTACCCTTGTGCAGGGCTTAAACCGCCAGATCCGCCGCATGTGCGAGTACTTCGGTTATGAAGTGACGAAGCTTGAGCGCACGCGCATCATGAACGTCAGCCTGACTGGCATTCCGCTGGGCGAATGGCGCGACTTAACGGACGACGAACTGATTGAGCTGTTCAAGCTTATCGAGAATTCCTCGTCCGAAGCGAAGCCGAAGGCCAAAGCAAAACCGAAAACCCAGGCGATTAAACGTCCGGTCGTGAAGGCGCCGCAGGCGGAAGAGAAAGGACGCGGCAAACCGGGTAACGGGAAGCGATTTACCCAGCCTGGCCGTAAAAAGAAAGGGCGCTAGCTAGCGCCTTCCACGGGTAGAGGTATTGGCCGACCAGGAAAAGGTCGTTTCAGTATCCGGCTTATAAGCCTGCTGGTTTTTCAGCTTGCGGGCTTTTTTCGCCTCGGCGTCACGCTGCGCCATCAGTTTGTCGATGTACTCTTTTTTCACCTGATTGGTTTCGGCGTTGGTCAGCGTACGGCCATGCGCGATGCGGGCGCGGTCGAGAAGCGTTTTCAGTTCGCGCTGCTCGGCTTCCGTCATGTCTTTCTGGGTCAAACGTGGTGTCGCCATTGCTGAAGCCTCCTGAGAGAGAGGCTTCAGTGTAAAGCAAGCTGAGTCAATTAACCCTGTTTCACCGCATCTTTTTTCGTTCGTTCCTCAATCGGTTTGCCGGACCAGTAGCCCGCCAGCAGCGAGCCGGAGAGGTTGTGCCAGACGGAGAACAGCGCACCCGGCAGGGCCGCCAGCGGCGAGAAGTAGATTTTGCCGAGCGCCGCCGCCAGGCCGGAGTTCTGCATCCCTACCTCGATTGCCAGCGTGCGGCAGGTCGATTCGTCGAAGCCAAACAGTTTCCCGCCCCAGTAGCCGCCCAGCAGGCCAATGGTGTTATGCAGCACCACCGCAACGATCACCACAAAGCCCACGGAAGCTATGTGCGAGGCGGAACCCGCCACCACGGCGCTGATGATCGCCAGAATACAGACCATCGAAAACGCGGGCAGGTACGGCTCAACGGCCTTCACCACGCGCGGGAACAGGTGGTGAATGACCAGCCCCAGCGCAATCGGGATTACAACAATCTGCAGAATGCTCAGCAGCATCCCCATCACGTCCACCTGAATATGCGCATCCACGTACAGGCGGGTTAACAGCGGCGTGGCAATCACGCCAACCAGCGTGGAGACGGACGAGATAGTGACGGAGAGCGCCACGTCGCCTTTCGCCAGATAGATCATGACGTTGGATGCCGTGCCGCTGGCGACGCTGCCCACCAGCACCATCCCGGCGGAGAGGTCGGGCGGCATCTTAAAGACCATCGCCAGCAGCCACGCCGCGAGCGGCATCACCAGGTAGTGCAGGAATATTCCTGCCGCGACGGGCGCAGGGCGAGACAGCACGCGCTTAAAATCGTCTACTTTCAGATGCACACCCATACCGAACATGATCAGCATCAGCAGCGTGGCGACCCACGGACCAATACCGGTGAACGTGGTGGGCGTGTAATACGCGAGTACGGAGAGCAGCAGCGCCCATAACGGGAACAGCCGCGTAATAGCGGATAACATAATGATTTCCTTGCGATGAATGTTGCGTGTGTTTGTTATAAAAAGCCGGGATCGAGCCCGGCTATAGTTATTGTTTATCGCGTAAGGAAGTAATATTCAAATGAATTATGACCGGATGCTTTCCCAGCTCAGACTAAAGCGAGCCAGATATTTGCGCAGTCGGTCGGCGTCGTTAGGATTGGCTTTTTTGAGCCGTGAAACGGCAAACAGCTCACGTCCGGCTTCAGACAACGATGCGCTGCGGCGACATACCTCCAGCACCGTTTCAAGTTGCCGCTGGTCAAAGAGGTCAATCTCCATGTCAGTTGCAGGCTGCGTCACGTCAGTTTGCCAGTCGGTCTGAAGACGTGAGATCTCCTCCAGCACCAGATCCTGAGTAATACGCCCTCGTTCCGCCAGCGTCGCCATGCGTGCGACGCTGGCGCTCAGTTCGCGAAAGTTGCCCCGCCACAGCGCTCTGCTGGAACAGGCAAAGGCCAGATAGCCTTCGCGTGCCTCTTTATCGAAGCGGATTTGCGTCTGGCTTTCGCGAGAGAAACGTTGAAGTTCGTAGTCAACATTCGGCGTGATGTCTTCTTTCCGTTGGGCAAGGCCGGGTAAGGCAAAGCTCCACATATTAATACGGGCATAGAGATCTTCACGAAAACGTCCTTCTGCCACCCACTGGCGCATATCACGGTGGGTTCCGGCGATAAGTTGAAAATCGCTGTGAACTTCTTTATCGGAGCCAAACGGGAAAAAAGTTTTCTCTTCAATGGCTTTGAGCAGCATCGCCTGTTCATCCAGGCCTAGTTCGGCAATCTCGTCGAGGAAAAGGACGCCGCCATCGGCTTCACGCAGCAGGCCGCTGCGCGCCGACAGTGCGCCGGTAAAGGCTCCTTTCACATGGCCGAACAGCGTGGACATGGCGTTATCACCGCGCAGGGTCGCGCAGTTGACGGAAACCAGTTTGCCGGAAACCTGATGGCGTGACTGCTTAAGCTGATAAATGCGGTTCGCGAGGAACGACTTGCCCGCGCCGGTGGGGCCGGTCAGCAGGATCGGGGCTGTAGAACGTAGCGCCACGCGTTCAATCTTGTCGATCAGACTGTTAAAGGTGGCGTTTCGCGTCTCAATGCCCGCTTTCAGAAATGAGATTGACTGCTGCTGCTCGCGCTGAAAACGGTTGGTAAGGGTCGTGTAGCGGCTTAAATCCAGGTCGATAATTGAGTAAGTTCCGGCTGCAGTCTCCTCAGCAGAGGCTTCTTTTCTGGCAGGGCCAGTCTGCAAAAGGCTGGCGGGAAGATAGCGGGCTTCCGTCAGCAGGAACCAACAGATCTGCGCCACATGCGTGCCGGTGGTGATGTGGACGAAATACTCTTCGCGATCGGTATCAAAAGTGTACTGGGTGGCGAAATCGAGAAACGCGGCATAAACCTCTTCGAAATCCCACGGGTCTTCAATGATTACCGTGCTGGGACGCACCTCGGTGTGGGGGGAAACCAGCACAATATCTTCCGCCAGTTGCTGAGCCATGCCGAGATCTCGCGGTTGATGTAGCAGCTCCAGCCTGTCGACCGGGAAATCCGGCTGTTGGCATAGCCCGACGGTCGGTCGCCATTTGCGAAAGCGATTAGCCCGCTTTCCCCGTTTATCCATCACGGTGCCAAGCACCCCGATCACCACCTTCCGCTTCTTCATGTTTATCCAGAAAGATAATTGTCGATATATCAGGATAAGAAATGTTGAGCCGAACGGCAATGCATGAAAAACGTGATAAATAAAAAGCATTAATTATCAATAAAATAAAAAAATAAAACGGCGATTTTTATTTTTGGCACGCTTCTGGCAATACAGATAACGTCACGACGTTGAGCACACTGGGGGTTAAGGCCCCGTCGGCGCACCAGGAACGGCAAGGCTGTTTTCCGGGGGCGTTCCGTCAACCCATGACAGACAGAAGGGTTCGATTCCCGATTCATTCTCCCAATGAAAACTGGTTGTAAACATCAAAGTAAAAACGGGGATTGCGCAGTCAGCAATCCCAATGAAGGTCGCCGGTAATGGCGCCGGATCGCAGGCGAAAAGGCATTCCCCTGTGATTTCGTGCCTGCACCCGCGCCTGACTTTAAGGAATATAAAATGGCTAAAAAAATCACGATAAAAAAAGGTCAGTTAGGGCTGGTAGCAAAAGCTGGCGATTATTACCGGGTACTGGAGGCGGGTGAACACCGTCTGGGTTGGTTCAATACTGACGACGTGCTGGTGGTGAGCCAGGACGGCAGCGAGGTGCCGGGTGCGCTGGCGGATTATCTGCGCCGCTTTCAGCCTGACTGGGTGGTACGTTACTGCCTGGCGGTTGACCTTACTGCGGATGAAATCGGGGTGTTATCGAACAACGGCGTATTGCAGGAAATTGTGCCGCCTTCGACTCGTCGTCTGTACTGGCAGCAGGATGCGGCGTTGACCCTGCAAAGAATCGATACCCGCGACGTGCGGGTGCCGGTGGACGTGATGAATGCTGCTCTGCAACCGCGTCGTAATGGCGCGCTAAAGGGGCGCGACGCGATGCTGGTCGTACAGGTACCTGCCTGGCACGTCGGGGTGGTGAAAATCGACGGAGAAATTCAGGCACTGTTACCGCCGGGACTGACGGCCTACTGGAAAATTAACCATCTGGTTGAGGCAGAGGTCGTGGATACGCGCCTTCAGGTGGTGGAGGTGAGCGGGCAGGAGATCCTGACGAAGGACAAAGTTAACCTGCGCCTGAACCTGGCGGCTAACTGGCGCTACAGCGACGTGCTGCAGGCCTGCGGACAGCTTACGAAACCGCTGGAACATTTGTACCGCGAACTCCAGTTCGCACTGCGTGAGGCGGTCGGCACCCGCACGCTCGATGAGTTACTGGAAGATAAGCAGATCATTGATGAGGTGGTCAGCAAACAGGTGCAAGGCCGCCTGTCATCTTTTGGAATGGAAATTGCGTCGCTTGGGGTAAAAGATATTGTTTTACCTGGTGATATGAAAACGATTTTATCCCGTCTGGTAGAGGCCGAAAAATCGGCCCAGGCGAATGTTATTCGCCGACGTGAAGAAACGGCGGCGACACGATCGCTGTTAAACACTGCAAAGGTGATGGAGAACAACCCGGTGGCGCTGCGTTTAAAAGAGCTGGAAACCCTGGAAAGGGTCGCGGAGCGTATCGACAAAATTTCAGTATTTGGTGGCCTGGACCAGGTATTACACGGCCTTGTTAACCTGAAAGGATAACGCAATGCAACAGAATGATTTTGAATTACTGACGGCGTCAAACGGCGCCCCGATCAAAATGTGGACTCACGGCGTTCCCGTGGAGCCAGAGGCACAGGCGCAGTTACTGAATACCGCAAAGATGCCGTTTATTTTCAAACACCTTGCGGTGATGCCCGACGTTCATCTCGGTAAAGGCTCAACCATCGGCAGCGTGATCCCGACCAAAGGGGCAATTATTCCTGCGGCGGTTGGCGTGGATATTGGCTGCGGGATGATTGCCGTTCGCACGTCGCTGGTGGCGGGTGATTTGCCGGATAATCTCAGCGGTTTACGTAGCGCCATTGAACAGGCAGTACCGCATGGGAGAACCAATACCCGTTCTCGACGGGATAAAGGCGCGTGGGAAACGCCACCGAAAGAAGTGGACGATCGCTGGTGGGTGCTGGCCCCACGTTTTAAACAACTCACGGATAAATACCCGCAGTTGCTGAAAACCAACAACTACCAGCATCTGGGCACGCTGGGTACCGGAAACCACTTTATTGAAATTTGCCTCGATGAGCAGCAGCGCGTCTGGGTGATGTTGCACAGCGGCTCGCGCGGCGTAGGAAACGCCATCGGTAATGTGTTTATCGTCCTGGCACAGCAGGATATGCAGCATCACCTGGGACATCTGCCAGATAAAAATCTGGCCTATTTTCAGGAGGGGAGTCGTCATTATGAGGACTACATCGAGGCGGTGGAGTGGGCGCAGGATTTTGCCCGCCACAATCGGGAAGTGATGATGTCGCGCGTGCTGGCGGCGCTCTCTCGCGAAGTGACAAAGCCCTTTATTACGCAGCAGGAGGCGGTTAACTGCCATCACAACTATGTGCAGAAAGAGCATCACTTTGGGGAAGAGGTACTGATCACGCGTAAAGGTGCGGTGTCGGCGCAGAAAGGGCAGATGGGGATTATTCCGGGCTCAATGGGCGCAAAGAGCTTCATCGTGCGTGGCCTCGGCAACGAGCAAAGCTTCTGTTCCTGCAGCCACGGTGCCGGGCGAGTGATGAGCCGAACGGCGGCAAAAAAACGCTATACCCTTAGCGACCATATTCAGGCGACCTCTCACGTAGAGTGTCGCAAAGACAATGAGGTGATCGATGAAACGCCGATGGCCTATAAAGACATTGATGCCGTGATGGCCGCGCAATCGTCGCTGGTGGAGATCGTTCACACCCTGCGTCAGGTAGTGTGTGTAAAAGGATAAAAAATGAGCAATAACGATGTTGATAGCGCGATGTGCGCACGTGTCTGCGCGCAACTTCGCGATATAGAGCAGCGCTATAACGTGCGCGTGCTCTACGCCTGTGAATCGGGCAGCCGGGGATGGGGATTTGCCTCACCGGATAGCGATTATGATGTGCGGTTTTTGTACGTTCACCGCCCAGAATGGTATCTGCGCGTCGAAGCCCAACAGGATGTGATCGAGCTGCCGATAGATGATGAACTGGACGTTTGTGGCTGGGAATGGCGCAAGGCACTGGGCCTGCTGAAGGGGGCAAACCCGACGCTTATCGAGTGGCTGGATTCCCCTGTTGTTTATCAGGAGGATGAGACGGTAGTGGCCGAGTTGCGCGCGCTAATACCTGCGTGGTTTTCGCCATTGCGCGCCCGCTGGCATTACTACTCGATGGCCCGAAAAAACTTCCGTGGATATTTACAGGGGGAAACGGTTCGGCTGAAAAAGTACTTTTATGTTCTGCGACCTTTGCTGGCGGCGCGGTGGGTAGAAGCGGGGAAAGGCGTTCCACCGATGCGTTTTGCCGAACTGCTTGCCGGGAGCGAACTGTGTGCGCCGTTACGTGCGGAAATCGATGCATTGCTGGAAATAAAACAGCGCGCAGGTGAAGCGGAATATGGTCCTAAACGGCCCTTCCTCCACGCTTTTTTGCAAAATGAGCTGGTGAGAGGAGAAGTGCCGCCGGTACTACCCGACAGCAGAGAAGGAAATTTAAAAGATCTGGATTCGCTGCTGATGAGAACAGTAATGAAAAGCTAAAGAATGGCCCGGTGGTGAAAACGCCCGGGCCATTCTTGCGTTTATTCAAACAAATTCTGATGAAGTTTCTGCACCACCTGCTCGGCCTGATCGGCTGGCACCAGGAAGCAGAGGTTATAGCTGGACGCACCGTAGCAAATCATGCGGATGTTGAACGGGTCGAGCACGCCAAACACCTCTTTGCCCACGCCGCAGGCGCGCGACAGCTTGTTGCCGATGATAGCAACCAGCGCCAGGTCTTCTTCCACTTCCACACGGCACAGCTCGGACAGCTCAATCAGCAGCGACTGCGTCAGCAGGGTATCGCCGGTTGATGTGGAGCCGGTGGTGTCCAGCGTCAGCGCAATGCTCACTTCAGAGGTGGTGATCAGATCGACGGAGATGTTGTGGCGTGCCAGAATACCAAACACTTCCGCCAGGAAACCGCGGGAGTGCAGCATATTGTGGCTGTGGAGCGTCACCAGCGTCTGGCGACGGCGCAGGGCCAGGGCGCGGAACAGCGGCGGGTTTTCCGTTTTCTTGCAGACCAGCGTGCCGCCCGCTTTTGGATCTTTACTGGAGCCGACGAAGACCGGAATATCGCTGCGCACAGCAGGCAGCAGCGTGGCCGGGTGCAGCACTTTCGCGCCGAAGGTGGCCATTTCCGCCGCTTCTTCAAACGCGATCACATCAATACGTTTCGCCGCGGAAACAACGCGCGGGTCGGTGGTGTAAATGCCCGGAACGTCAGTCCAGATATCGACGCGCGTAGCATGCAGGGCCTCGCCCAGCAGCGCGGCGGTATAGTCGCTGCCGCCACGGCCAAGCGTGGTGGTGCGGCCTTTTGCTTCGCTACCGATAAAGCCCTGAGTGATCACGATGCCGTCTGCCAGGCGCGGGGCCAGCTGCTGATTGGTCAGCTCGGCCAGCGCTTCAACGTCCGGCTCGGCGCGGCCAAAGCGGTCGCTGGTACGCATGATTTTGCGTACGTCAAACCACTGCGCCTGAACGTTACGCTCGCGCATGATTTCAACAAACAGCAGGGTGGACATCAGCTCACCGTGGCTGACCAGCTCATCGGTCAGGGCGGTGGAGGTGGCCAGCGAGGCGGCTTCTGCCAGCGTGGTGATGTTTTCCAACAGGCGTTCCACTTCCTCGCGGATGACGTTCGGGTTCTGCAGACGCTCAAGGATGTCGAACTGAATTTTGCGCAGTGCATCCAGCTTTACGAAACGTTCTGTCGCTTCCAGTCCTTCAGACAGAGAAACCAGCAGGTTCGTCACGCCGGCGGATGCAGACAGCACCACCAGGCGGGTATTCGGATCGGCCAGCACCACATCGGCGCTGCGGTTCATGGCATCGTAATCGGCCACACTGGTGCCGCCAAACTTGGCGACCACAAAACTCGTCATAACAACCTCGTGTCAGGGAATGAATAAGCGACCATGGCACAAGAATGAAACGAAAACAGGTGCAGGCGCAAAATACGGCCCTATAAATAAAATGTGGGGGAGGTCCTGTCAATGCTGGGATTATGCGGATTTTTTATGGGGGGGTACCCCTGAGAAACAGGACTTATAACAGGGCCAGATTTTATGCTTCGTTTTAGGGCATTTTGACCGACATTTCTCCGCTCCAGGAGGGCGCTTCAGCAGCTATACTTTTCGGGTCTTTTCACCTGTGTTTGATGCAGGCCAGGGCAATGGCATAAAAACCATCACAATTTTTATTTGCAGGCGCTACAATCGACCGCAGTCACAATTCTCAAATCAGAAGAGTATTGCTAATGAAAAACATCAACCCAACGCAGACCGCTGCCTGGCAGGCACTCCAGAAACATTTTGATGAAATGAAAGACGTCACCATCGCGGACCTGTTCGCGAAAGATGCCGATCGTTTCAGCAAGTTCTCCGCGACCTTCGACGACCTGATGCTGGTGGATTTCTCTAAAAACCGCATTACCGAAGAGACGCTGGCAAAACTGCAGGATCTGGCGAAAGAGACCGAGCTGGCGGACGCCATCAAATCCATGTTCTCCGGTGAGAAGATCAACCGCACCGAAGACCGTGCCGTGCTGCACGTAGCCCTGCGTAACCGTAGCAATACCCCAATCATCGTTGACGGCAAAGACGTCATGCCGGAAGTGAACGCGGTGCTGGAAAAGATGAAAACCTTCTCCGAAGCGATCATCTCCGGAAGCTGGAAAGGCTACACCGGCAAAGCGATCACCGACGTGGTTAACATCGGTATCGGCGGTTCTGACCTCGGCCCGTTCATGGTGACCGAAGCGCTGCGCCCGTACAAAAACCACCTCAATATGCACTTTGTGTCTAACGTCGATGGTACCCACATCGCCGAAGTGCTGAAGAACGTAAACCCGGAAACCACCCTGTTCCTGGTTGCGTCTAAAACCTTTACCACTCAGGAAACCATGACCAACGCCCACAGCGCGCGCGACTGGTTCCTGAAAACCGCGGGCGACAACAAGCACGTGGCGAAACACTTCGCTGCGCTGTCCACCAACGGTAAAGCCGTCAGCGAGTTCGGTATCGACACCGCGAACATGTTCGAATTCTGGGACTGGGTCGGTGGCCGCTACTCTCTGTGGTCTGCAATCGGTCTGTCTATCATCCTGTCCGTGGGCTTCGACAACTTCGTTGAGCTGCTCTCCGGCGCGCACGCGATGGACAAACACTTCTCCACCACCGCACCAGAGAAAAACCTGCCGGTGCTGCTGGCGCTGATCGGTATCTGGTACAACAACTTCTTTGGCGCTGAAACCGAAGCGATCCTGCCGTATGACCAGTACATGCACCGCTTTGCGGCTTACTTCCAGCAGGGCAACATGGAATCCAACGGTAAATACGTGGACCGTAACGGCAACGCGGTGGATTACCAGACTGGCCCAATCATCTGGGGCGAGCCGGGCACTAACGGTCAGCACGCGTTCTATCAGCTGATTCACCAGGGCACCAAAATGGTACCGTGCGATTTCATCGCCCCGGCTATCACCCATAATCCGCTGTCCGACCACCATCCGAAGCTGCTGTCCAACTTCTTCGCCCAGACCGAAGCGCTGGCGTTCGGTAAATCCCGCGAGGTGGTTGAGCAGGAATACCGCGACCAGGGTAAAGATCCGGCAACGCTGGAGCACGTGGTGCCGTTCAAAGTGTTCGAAGGTAACCGTCCAACCAACTCCATTCTGCTGCGCGAAATCACGCCGTTCAGCCTTGGCGCGCTGATTGCCCTGTACGAGCACAAAATCTTCACGCAGGGCGCGATCCTGAACATCTTCACCTTTGACCAGTGGGGCGTTGAGCTGGGTAAACAGCTGGCAAACCGTATTCTGCCTGAGCTGGGTGACGATAACGCGATTACCAGCCATGACAGCTCGACCAATGGGTTGATCAATCGTTATAAAGCATGGCGTGCGTAATTAAAACGCCATGAAAACGTGCCGGCTTAATGCCGGCATTTTTTTATCAGATAATTCCTGATGTCTGTTAGTTAACGCAAATTCTGGTTCTGAGTTTAATCTGAAAAAGACGTTTAACCCGTTAATTGCTGCGGTTTATTTTAAGAAAATACGCAGAAGGAACTTAATATTTCAATATTATAAGCTATTGTTTTATATTTATTTAATATTTTTTATCTTTGTCTTTCATTTCGATTTTATCCATTAGTCTGAAAACCCACCCTCTATTTCCCCTTACGGCAAACCCACGGCATGAGTTGTGTATACTCGATTCCGCCTGAAATTCTTTTCGGGCAAATCTCCATTCATTCATTGAAGGGAAATTGTTATGAAGAAAGTACTGTATGGCATTTTTGCCATATCTGCGCTTGCGGCGACATCTGTTTATGCAGCTCCGGTTCAGGTCGGGGAAGCGGCAGGGTCGGCTGCGACGTCTGCGTCTGCGGGAAGTTCTACCGCAGCCAGCGCCAGCACCGTAAGTTCAGCCGTGGGTGTCGCGCTGGCGGCAACCGGTGGCGGTGATGGCTCCAACACCGGAACCACGACCACCACGACAACCAGCACCCAGTAATAGCGGGTGTTTTAATCATAACCACACTTCGGTGTGGTTATTTCGCCCCTTCGGAGAAGAGTCGTGAAGCGACCAGCAATCATTCTGATTTGCCTGCTGCTGCAGGCATGCTCGGCCACCACTAAAGGGCTGGGAAACTCGCTGTGGGAAAGCCTGTTCGGCACACCGGGCGTGCATCTGACCGATGACGAGCTTCAGAACATGCCTTATGCCAGTCAGTACATGCAGCTTAACGATGGCCCGCAACTGTTTGTGGTGCTCGCTTTCGATGAAAACGGGCAGCAGAAATGGGTGACGCAGGATCAGGCCACCATCGTGACGCAGCATGGTCGTATCGTGAAAACCCTCTTGGGCGGCGATAACCTGCTGGAGGTGAATAATCTCGCTGACGATCCGCTGATCAAGCCGAACCAGATCGCCGACGGCGCGGGCTGGACGCGCACGATGGGCTGGACCGAACACAAGCAGGTGCGTTATGCCACGGCACGCTCGACCTTCCGCTGGGACGGCACCGACAGCGTGAAGGTCGGCAGCGACGAAACGCAGGTTCGCGTGCTGGATGAAGAGGTCACCACCGACCAGGCCACCTGGCATAACCGCTTCTGGATCGACGAGGAAGGGCAGATCCGCCAGTCCTTACAGTATCTCGGTGCCGGATTCTTCCCGGTCAAAACCACCCTGATCAAGGCGGCGAAATCATGAAAACGCTCATCCACGCTGCGCTTATCGCCAGTTTTGCCGCGCCGCTGGCATGGTCCGCGGGAACGGTAAAGGTCTACACGCCGGACAGTGAAAAACCTAAAACCTTAACCCACGCCGAACGTCTGCTCGATCTCGTCGGACAGCCAAGGCTTGCCAACAGCTGGTGGCCAGGCGCGGTCATCGCTGAACGGCAGAAGACCGTGGAAGCGGAACAGCAGCACAAGGCGCTTCTTGCCAGGCTAACGGGACTCGCGGAACAGGAAGACGGCGACGACGCGGCGGCCATTAACAGCGTCCGTCAGCAGCTGCAGGCGCTGAAGGTGACGGGCCGACAGAACGTCAATCTTGACCCGGATGACGTGCGTGTCACGGAAAACGGCAACCCGACCCTGGAAGGGGACTATACGCTCTGGCTTCCGGCGAAGCCGACGACGGTGACCGTGATGGGGCTGATCGGCAGCCCGGGTAACAAGCCCTTTACTCCCGGCCGCGACGTGGCGAGCTACCTCGACGAGCAGAGTCTGCTGAGCGGTGCGGATAACAGCTACGCCTGGGTGGTTTACCCTGACGGCCACACGCAAAAAGCGCCCGTTGCTTACTGGAATAAACGACATATCGAACCCATGCCGGGCAGCATTATTTTTGTCGGTTTTGCCGACCATTTCTGGACGAAGGCGTATGACGGGCTTAACGCCGATATCCTTCACTCCCTGATTCAGCGGATACCGGAATAATGAAAAGAACCTATCTCTACAGCATGCTGGCGCTCTGCGTGAGTGCCGCCTGCCATGCAGAAACGTATCCGGCACCCATTGGCCCGTCTCAGTCAGACTTCGGCGGCGTCGGTTTACTGCAAACGCCCACCGCGCGTATGGCGCGCGAAGGGGAAATTAGCCTTAACTACCGTGATAACGACCAGTATCGTTACTACTCGGCGTCGGTGCAGCTGTTCCCGTGGCTTGAAACCACGCTGCGCTATACCGACGTCCGTACGAAACAATACAGCAGCGTCGAGGCGTTCTCAGGCGATCAGACCTACAAAGATAAAGCCTTCGACGTCAAGCTTCGCCTGTGGGAAGAGAGCTACTGGATGCCGCAGGTCTCCGTGGGCGCCAAAGATATTGGCGGTACCGGCCTGTTTGATGCGGAATACATCGTGGCCAGCAAGGCCTGGGGGCCGTTCGACTTCTCGCTCGGTCTGGGATGGGGCTATCTCGGCACCAGCGGCAACGTGAAAAACCCGTTTTGCTCCTACAGCGATAAATACTGCTACCGCGATAACAGTTATCAGAAAGCGGGCTCCATCAACGGCGACCAGATGTTCCACGGCCCGGCCTCGCTGTTTGGCGGCGTGGAGTATCAGACGCCCTGGCAGCCATTGCGCCTGAAGCTGGAGTACGAGGGGAATGACTACTCGCAGGACTTCGCCGGGAAGATTGAGCAGAAGAGCAAGTTTAACGTCGGCGCCATTTATCGCGTCACCGATTGGGCCGAAGTTAACCTCAGCTACGAGCGCGGCAATACGGTGATGTTTGGCTTTACGCTGCGTACCAACTTCAACGACATGCGGCCGCACTACAACGACAACGCGCGGCCTGCATACCAGCCGGAGCCGCAGGATGCGATTCTGCAGCACTCCGTGGTGGCAAACCAGCTGACGCTGCTGAAATACAATGCCGGCCTGGCGGATCCAAAAATTCAGGTGAAAGGCGATACGCTGTACGTCACCGGCGAGCAGGTAAAATACCGCGACTCGCGGGAAGGGATCGAGCGCGCCAACCGGATCATCATGAACGATCTCCCGGACGGGATCCGTACGATCCGCGTGACGGAGAACCGTCTCAACCTGCCGCAGGTGACGACGGAAACGGACGTTGCCAGCCTGAAGCGCCATCTGGAAGGCGAACCGCTCGGACATGAAACCGAGCTGGTGCAAAAGCGCGTTGAGCCGATCGTGCCGGAGACCACCGAGCAGGGCTGGTATATCGACAAGTCGCGCTTCGATTTCCATATCGATCCGGTGTTAAACCAGTCCGTCGGCGGGCCGGAAAACTTCTACATGTATCAGCTGGGCGTCATGGCGACGGCGGATCTGTGGCTGACCGACCACCTGCTGACCACCGGCAGCCTGTTCGGCAACATCGCCAACAACTACGACAAGTTCAACTACACCAACCCGCCAAAAGACTCGACGCTGCCGCGCGTGCGTACCCGCGTGCGTGAGTACGTACAGAACGATGCCTACGTGAACAACCTGCAGGCCAACTACTTCCAGTACTTCGGTAACGGCTTCTACGGTCAGGTGTACGGCGGGTATCTGGAAACCATGTACGGCGGTGCGGGGGCAGAAGTGCTTTATCGTCCTGTCGACAGCAACTGGGCGTTCGGGATTGATGCCAACTACGTCAAACAGCGTGACTGGCGCAGCGCCCAGGACATGATGAAGTTCACCGACTACAGCGTTAAAACCGGTCACCTGACCGCCTACTGGACGCCGTCGTTCGCGCCTGACGTGCTGGTGAAAGCCAGCGTCGGCCAGTACCTGGCGGGCGATAAGGGCGGCACGCTGGATATCTCCAAACACTTCGACAGCGGCGTCGTGGTGGGCGGCTACGCCACCATTACCAACGTCTCGCCGGACGAATATGGGGAAGGGGACTTCACCAAAGGGGTTTACGTGTCGATTCCGCTGGATCTGTTCTCATCCGGTCCAACCCGTAGCCGCGCGGCCATCGGCTGGACGCCGCTGACGCGTGACGGCGGTCAACAGCTTGGACGTAAGTTCCAGCTGTACGACATGACGAGCGATAAGAACATTAACTTCCGCTGATGCTTCACGCCGGGCGGCACTGCGTTTGCCCGGCCTACGGTTTTTGTAGGCCCGGTAAGCGCAGCGCCACCGGGCGAATGCGCCAAACATAAACAAAAAATATAGATCCCCGTCACATTTTTGCGTTATACAGAAACCTCGCCCTGGAGAATGAGGTGCTGTATGACATCCCTGACTCGCCCGCGCGTTGAGTTTATCTCAACTGTCCTCCAGACCGTGCTGAACCTCGGTCTGCTGAGCCTTGGCCTGATCCTGGTCGTCTTTTTGGGTAAGGAGACGGTGCATCTGGCGGATGTGCTGTTCGCCCCTGAACAAACCAGCAAATATGCGCTGGTGGAAGGCCTGGTGGTCTACTTTCTCTACTTTGAATTTATCGCCCTGATTGTGAAGTATTTTCAGTCCGGCTTTCACTTCCCGCTGCGTTATTTTGCCTACATTGGGATCACCGCGATTGTGCGGCTGATCATCGTCGATCATAAATCCCCGCTCGATGTGCTGATCTACTCGGCGGCGATCCTGCTGCTGGTGATCACCCTCTGGCTGTGTAACTCGAAGCGGCTGAAACGCGAATAAAAAAATGGCGGCCCGGAGGCCGCCTAACAACAGTCACAAGTTGGGTCAATACAATACGTCTAAAGTTGAGGGTTGCAGTGGCATAACAAAATGAAACTTAACCTTTCACACCGCCCGCCGTCAGGCCGTTCACCAGCCAGCGCTGCGCCAGCAGGAACACCACGGTAATCGGGATGGCAGAGAGTACGGCCGCCGCGGCAAAGTCGCCCCACAGGTAGTTTTGCGGGTTGAGGTATTGCTGCATCCCTACGGCCAGGGTGTAGCTGTTCACATCACGCAGTAACAGTGAGGCAACCGGTACTTCGGTGATCGCAGCGATAAACGACAGGATAAACACTACCGCCAGAATCGGCACCGACAGCGGCAACAGCACCAGGCGGAATGCCTGCCACGGGGTAGCCCCATCCAGCGCGGCCGCTTCTTCCAGCGAGCCGTCGATGGTTTCGAAATAGCCCTTAATGGTCCACACATGCAGTGCGATACCGCCAAGGTAGGCGAAGATCACGCCACCGTGGGTGTTCAGGCCGATAAACGGAATGTACTGGCCCAGGCGGTCAAACAGGGCATATAACGCCACCAGCGACAGCACCGCCGGGAACATCTGGAAAATCAGCATCCCTTTCAGCAGCGTCGCTTTGCCCGGGAAACGCATACGGGCAAAGGCGTAAGCGCAGGTGGTGGACAGCGCCACGATACCAATGGCGGTAATACCTGCGATTTTCACCGAGTTCCACAGCCACAGCAGCACCGGGAACGGCGGCGGCGTGACGCGGCCATCCGCGTGTTCCACGCTGAAGCCCAGCGCGAGCTTCCAGTGCTCCCAGGAGATTTCGTCCGGGATCAGGCTCCCGGTGGCGAAGTTACCCGAACGCAGGGAGATGGCGATAACCATCAGCAGCGGGAACATGATCGCCGCGATAAAAATCAGCAGGCCCAGGTGCGTCGCCAGGAGGCGCAGTTTCTGAGATTTGGGTTGTACCATAGCCATGTTCAGTGCCCTCCTTAGTCAAATTTCATACGTGTGGCTTTCAGGTTCACAATCGCCAGGGCGCCCACCAGCAGGAAGATCAGGGTGGCAATCGCTGCCGCCAGACCGAAGTCCTGACCGCCGCCGCCTTCGAAGGCAATACGGTAGGTGTAGCTCACGAGCAGATCGGTATAGCCTGCCGGCGTGGTGGTGCCAAGACGGTCCGGGCCGCCGTTGGTCAACAGCTGAATCAGCACGAAGTTGTTAAAGTTAAAGGCGAAGCTGGCAATCATCAGCGGGGTGAGCGGCTTGATGAGCAGCGGCAGCGTAATCTTAAAGAAGTTCTGGAACGGACCCGCGCCGTCCATCGCCGAAGCTTCGTACAGGTCATCCGGGATGGCCTTCAGCAGCCCCATGCACAGGATCATCATGTACGGATAGCCCAGCCAGGTGTTCACGATGATGATCATCGAGCGGGCGGTGGTCGGGTCGCTGAACCAGGCCGGTTTGATGCCAAACAGCGCGCTCAGCATCATGTTGATTTCACCGAAGCTCTGGTTAAACAGCCCTTTGAAAATCAGAATCGAGATAAACGACGGTACGGCATACGGCAGAATCAGCAGCACGCGGTAAATCGCTTTGCCCTTCAGGGATTCCCACTGGACAAGACAGGCCAGCACCATGCCCACGGCCACGGTGAGGATCACGGTCAGTACGGAGAAGACCACCGTCCAGACGAAGATGGCGAAGAACGGTTTCTGAATGCCTTCGTCGGTAAATACGCGGGTAAAGTTGTCCCAGCCGATGGTGACGGTATAGCCCGGGCTGAGTTTATCATCACCCCATTTGCCGTCGGCAGTAATGGACTGATAGAAACCAATGTCGTTATTCGGACGGTACTTCACGCCGCTCTGGTTGTTGGTCAGCGTGCCGTCATCCGCCAGGGTATAGAGCGGTTGGGTGCCGGAGAACTGGCGCAGCGAGCTCATGATCACTTTGCTGTCGTCTGGCAGCACGGCGGTGAGCTGGGTCAGCGCCTGACGGTTCTGGGTAATGACGCGCAGGTTGGCACGTTCACCTTCCGGCAGGGCCTGGGCCTCTTTTAAGGCCAGCTTCTGCTCGCCGCCAAATTTGAAGGCGTCAGAGACATAGTATTTCCCGCTTGCTTCGTCAGTAAGCGCTAACTTCCATTCGTTGCCTGCGGGATACAGGCCGAAGTTAAAGGTCTTGCCTGCCTGGTATGAGCGGTCCAGCAGGACCTGCTGCGCGCGTTCCTGCGCAAGCTGGTTGGTGCTGCTGTAGTTGGTAAACGCAATGGCGACGGTACAAATCAACGGGAACAGGACAAACAGCCCCATCCCGGCCACGCCCGGGTAGACATAGCGCCAGGCATAGGCTTTACGGTTGGCGAAAATATACAGGCCAGCAGAGCTTAAAATCAGCGTCATGATGGCGAACAGATATTCCCCTTGTACGTACATTAAAACAACAAGGTAACCCACCAGCAGACACAGCAGACCGATCGCTGACCATTTCAGCGCGTCGCTTTGCCACCAGCGTTTCTTTTTAATGACATCCATGGGGTTCTTCCTCTACAACGGTGGAATCTTATCGTCAGGTGGCGCTGCGCTTACCTGACCTACGGATCGTGCCGTAGTCGTAGGGCGGGTAAGCGCACGCGCTACCCGCCGTTTTTCAGACTTACTTAGTAATACGACCCTGAGCATCTTTCAGCGCGGCATCGACAGTCTGACGACCGCTTGCAGCGTTGATAACCGCGGTACGGGTGGCGTACCAGAATGCGGCCATCTGTGGGATGTTCGGCATGATTTCGCCTTTCTGGGCGTTATCCATGGTGGCCGCGATACGTGGGTCTTTCGCCAGCTGATCCTGGAAGGATTTCAGCGCAACGGCACCCAGCGGTTTGTCCTTGTTCACTTCATCCAGACCCTGATCGGTCAGCAGGTAGTTTTCCAGGAACTCTTTCGCCAGCTCTTTGTTCGGGCTGGCGGCGTTGATGCCTGCGCTCAGCACGCCAACGAACGGTTTAGACGGCTTGCCTTTGAAGGTTGGCAGCAGCGTCACGCCGTAGTTGACTTTGCTCTTGTCGATGTTGGTCCAGGCCCACGGACCGTTGATGGTCATCGCGGTTTCGCCTTTGTTGAACGCCGCTTCCGCGATGGAGTAATCGGTATCCGCGTTCATGTGTTTGTTCTTGATCAGGTCGACCAGGAAGGTCAGGCCCGCTTTCGCGCCCGCGCTGTCGACGCCCACGTCTTTCACGTCGTATTTGCCGTTTTCAAACTTGAACGCGTAACCGCCGTCGGCAGCAATCAGCGGCCAGGTGAAATACGGCTCTTGCAGGTTGAACATCAGGGCAGATTTACCTTTCGCCTTCAGCTCTTTATCCAGTTTCGGGATCTCTTCCCAGGTTTTCGGTGGGTTAGGGACCAGGTCTTTGTTGTAAATCAGAGACAGGGCTTCAACCGCGACAGGGTAAGCGATCAGCTTGCCGTTATAGCGAACGGCGTCCCAGGTGAAGGGGAACAGTTTGTCCTGGAAAGCTTTGTCCGGGGTGACTTCAGCCAGCAGGCCAGACTGTGCGTAACCGCCAAAACGGTCATGCGCCCAGAAGATGATGTCCGGGCCGTCGCCGGTTGCCGCAACCTGCGGGAATTTCTCTTCCAGTTTGTCCGGGTGCTCTACGGTCACTTTGATGCCGGTGTCTTTCTCGAATTTTTTGCCCACTTCGGCCAGGCCGTTATAGCCCTTGTCGCCGTTAATCCAGATAACCAGCTTGCCTTCTTCAATTTTGGCGAGCGCCGGTGCGGAAATCATCATTGCTGCAAGGGCGGACAATGCGAAAACGCGTGCGCCAGTCTTGATATTCATATCTGCCATCCTTTTTGGTGATGTCTCGTGGTATGACTTCAGTGGTTCAACGTGACTCAGTCTCCTTATTTGACATCCTCTTTCCATCCTCCCAACCCCTACGCCCCACCCCCCATTTGTGTGATCTCCGTTGCATAAATTTAAGTTATGAGTGCTGGCGCACATAAAAACGCACTGAATTTTGCAGGCGGCTTCACGAATTTTGCCTCAGCCCGCCCACGCCGGTCGCAGAGCCTGCTCTCTCATCCTCCCGCCTCCTCCCCCATAAAAAAGCCGGGGGGTGGAGGATTCGTGAAAGTAATGGATCCCCCATAGTCACCTTATCTTGAATGTTTCTGTCGGTGACAGGTTGTAACGAAGGGAGAAGGGCATGGCGAGCGTACAGCTGCGTAATGTAACGAAAGCCTGGGGTGACGTTGTGGTGTCGAAAGACATCAATCTGGACATCCACGAAGGTGAATTCGTGGTATTTGTCGGCCCATCAGGCTGCGGTAAATCAACCCTGCTGCGTATGATTGCCGGTCTTGAAACCATCACCAGCGGCGACCTGCTGATCGGTGATACCCGAATGAATGACATCCCGCCTGCCGAACGTGGCGTAGGCATGGTGTTCCAGTCTTATGCACTCTATCCCCATCTTTCCGTCGCCGAGAACATGTCCTTTGGTCTGAAGCTGGCCGGCGCGAAGAAAGAGGTGATTAACCAGCGCGTGACGCAGGTGGCGGAAGTATTACAGCTGGCGCACCTGCTGGAGCGTAAACCGAAAGCGCTTTCCGGCGGTCAGCGTCAGCGTGTGGCGATTGGCCGTACCCTGGTCGCCGAGCCGCGCGTCTTCCTGCTCGATGAACCGCTTTCCAACCTGGATGCCGCCCTGCGCGTCCAGATGCGTATCGAAATCTCCCGTCTGCACAAGCGTCTTGGCCGCACGATGATTTACGTCACCCACGATCAGGTCGAAGCGATGACCCTCGCCGACAAAATCGTGGTGCTGGATGCCGGTCGCGTGGCGCAGGTGGGCAAACCGCTGGAGCTGTATCACTACCCGGCAGACCGCTTTGTTGCGGGCTTCATTGGCTCGCCAAAGATGAACTTCCTGCCCGTCAAAGTGACCGCGACAGCCATTGAACAGGTACAGGTGGAGCTGCCAAACCGCCAGCAGGTCTGGCTACCGGTTGACAGCGCCAACGTACAGGTGGGGGCAAACATGTCCCTCGGTATTCGTCCTGAGCATTTACTGCCGAGCCACATTGCCGATGTGACGCTGGAAGGTGAGGTTCAGGTCGTCGAACAGCTTGGTCACGAAACACAGATTCATATCCAGATCCCCGCCATCCGTCAGAACCTGGTCTACCGCCAGAATGACGTGGTGTTGGTAGAAGAGGGTGCCACATTCGCTATCGGCTTGCCGCCAGAGCGCTGCCATCTGTTCCGTGAGGATGGCACCGCATGTCGTCGGTTGCACAAAGAGCCAGGCGTTTAAGCAATCCCAAAAGAAGACACGAAACCGACAGGTGAAGTGTTCAAAGAAAAGCAATGATCTCAGGAGATAGAATGATGATTACTCTGCGCAAACTTCCTCTGGCAGTTGCCGTCGCAGCGGGCGTAATGTCTGCTCAGGCACTGGCCGTGGATTTCCATGGTTATGCTCGTTCCGGTATCGGCTGGACGGGTAGTGGCGGCGAACAGCAGTGCTTCCAGGCAACCGGTGCCCAAAGTAAATACCGTCTGGGTAACGAATGTGAAACCTATGCGGAACTGAAGCTGGGCCAGGAAGTGTGGAAAGAAGGCGACAAGAGCTTCTACTTCGACACCAACGTAGCGTACTCCGTGGCTCAACAGAACGACTGGGAAGCTACCGACCCGGCGTTCCGTGAAGCCAACGTGCAGGGTAAAAACCTGATTGAGTGGCTGCCAGGTTCCACCATCTGGGCCGGTAAGCGCTTCTATCAGCGTCATGACGTTCACATGATCGACTTCTACTACTGGGATATTTCAGGTCCTGGTGCCGGTATCGAAAACGTCGATCTGGGCTTCGGTAAACTGTCTCTGGCAGCGACCCGTTCTCAGGAAGCAGGCGGCTCATACATCTTCACCAGCAACGATATCTATCATGACTTCAAAGACACCGCTAACGACGTCTTCGATGTGCGCTTGGCGCAGATGGAAATCAACCCGGGCGGCACGCTGGAGTTGGGTGTTGACTATGGCCGAGCTAACAAAACTGACGGTTACAGCTTCGCTGACGGCGCATCTAAAGATGGCTGGATGTTCACCGCTGAACATACCCAGAGCATGCTGAAAGGCTACAACAAGTTTGTTGTCCAGTACGCTACCGATGCAATGACCACTCAGGGCAAAGGTATTCCGCAGGGTTCCTTCACCGGCAACAACTATGACAAAGACGCTGAAATTGGTGTTGTAAATAACAAGATTAACAACAACGGTTCCCTGGTTCGTATTCTCGACCACGGTGCGATCTCTCTGGGTGACAGCTGGGATCTGATGTACGTCGGTATGTATCAGGATATCGATCGTGACGACAACAACGGTACGACCTGGTACACCGTGGGTGTGCGCCCAATGTATAAATGGACGCCAATCATGAGCACCTTGCTTGAAGTTGGCTACGACAACGTTAAGTCGCAGAAAACTGACGATACCAACAACCAGTACAAAATTACCCTTGCACAGCAATGGCAGGCCGGTAACAGCATCTGGTCCCGTCCAGCGATCCGTGTCTTCGCAACTTACGCGAAGTGGGATGAGAAATGGGGTTATGACAACGGCATTGCAAAAAGCGATACCAAAGCCACAACCTACAGCCGTGGTGACAACGATGAGTGGTCCTTCGGCGCCCAGATGGAAATCTGGTGGTAATCCCGTCTTAATCTGACGTAATGACCAAACTGAGGGGCGCAAGCCCCTCAATCCTTGGGACGGCGCGCTATTGCCTGGCTACCGCTGACCTGTGCATTTTGAGGTGATAACAATGAAAATGAACAAAACTCTCCTTGCCCTTTGTTTATCCGCAGGGTTGCTGGCGAGCGCGCCTGCTGTAACGCTCGCTAATGTGAATTTCGTTCCGCAAAACACAACATCCGCGCCGGCCATTCCGGCAGCTGCGTTGCAACAGCTGGTCTGGACGCCTGTCGATCAATCTAAAGCCCAAACGACCCAGCTCTCGACGGGTGGGCAACCGCTTAATGTTCCGGGTATTAGTGGTCCAGTGGTCGCGTACAGCGTGCCCGCTAACATTGGCGAACTGACGTTAACGCTCTCCAGTGAAGTCAATAAACAGACCAGCGTCTTTGCGCCGAACGTGCTGATTCTTGACCAGAACATGACGCCTTCTGCGTTCTTCCCGAGCGAATATTTTACCTATCAGGAACCGGGTGTCATGAGCGCCGATCGCCTGGAAGGGGTAATGCGCCTGACGCCTGCGCTGGGTCAGCAGAAAATTTATGTACTCGTCTTCACCACGGAAAAAGATTTGCAGCAAACCACCACGCTGCTTGATCCTGCGAAGGCCTATGCCAAAGGCGTAGGTAACGCCGCACCGGATATCCCGGATCCGATCGCCCGCCACACCACTGACGGTCTTGTGAAGCTGAAAGTGTCGACCAGCAGTGCGTCCAGCGTCCTGGTCGGCCCGCTGTTTGGCTCCTCCGGTACCGGCCCTGTCACCGTGGGCAACACCGCTGCGCCTGCCTATACCGCGCCAGCTGCCACGGCAGCCGCACCGGTAGCGACCGCAGCGCCGGCCCCGGCGAAGAAAGCGGAGCCGGTACTGAACGACACCGAAGAATACTTCAACAATGCCATCAAGCAGGCGGTGAAGCGCGGCGATGTCGATAAAGCGCTGAAGCTGCTTGATGAAGCCGAACGTTTAGGTTCAACCACTGCCCGTTCCACCTTTATCAGCAGTGTAAAAGGCAAGGGGTAACCGTTTCCCCACAATGCTGATTTGTTAGTCGTTTGGTGCGCCTGAGTGGGCGCACTTTTTTTCGTCTCCGCCGGGCTGTTGCACTCTTGTTGCGATCGTGATCGTTAAATAACGTTTGGCCCCCCTCAATCCGCGTTTCTGCGATACAATGCCTGTACGTTATGTATCGGAGAGTCTGGCATGTCACACCCTGCGCTAACGCAACTGCGTGCGCTGCGCTATTTCGACCAAATACCTGCGCTTGATCCGCAGCAGCTGGACTGGCTGTTGCTGGAAGATTCCATGACAAAACGTTTTGAGCAGCAGGGAAAAACGGTCACGGTGACCCTGATTCAGGAAGGGTTTGTCTCCGGCGATGAGATCGCCAACGAGCTGCCGCTGCTGCCGCACGAGCCACGTTACTGGCTACGTGAAATTTTACTCTGCGCTGACGGCGAGCCGTGGCTTGCCGGACGGACGGTGGTGCCCGAGTCCACTTTGTCCGGGCCCGAGCTGGCGCTGCAGCGTCTGGGGAAAACGCCGCTGGGGCGTTACCTTTTCACCTCGTCTGAGCTTACCCGGGATTTTATTGAAATTGGTCGTGATGCCGAACTGTGGGGGCGTCGTTCCCGCCTTCGCCTGAGCGGTAAACCGTTAATTCTGACGGAGCTTTTTTTACCGGCATCACCGTTGTACTAAGAGGAAGAAAAAATGGAGTGGAGCCTGACGCAGAATAAGCTGTTGGCGTATCACCGCTTAATGCGTACCGATAAACCGATTGGCGCGTTACTGCTGCTGTGGCCGACCTTATGGGCGCTGTGGGTCGCCACGCCGGGCGTGCCGCCGCTGTGGATCCTCGGCGTGTTTGTTGCTGGCGTCTGGCTGATGCGCGCAGCGGGCTGCGTGGTCAATGATTATGCCGATCGTAAATTCGACGGCCATGTAAAGCGGACTGCCGGTCGTCCGTTACCCAGCGGGCAGGTGACCGGAAAAGAAGCCCGCGTGCTGTTTGCTGTTCTGGTGCTGCTCTCTTTCCTGCTGGTGTTAACCCTGAACACCATGACCATACTGCTTTCCGTTGCGGCGCTGGCGCTGGCCTGGGTTTATCCGTTTATGAAGCGCTATACCCACCTGCCTCAGGTGGTGCTGGGCGCAGCGTTTGGCTGGTCGATTCCAATGGCGTTTGCGGCAGTTAGTGAGTCCTTACCGCTCAGCTGCTGGCTGATGTTCCTGGCGAACATACTTTGGGCCGTGGCTTACGACACGCAATACGCGATGGTTGACCGCGACGATGACCTGAAAATTGGCATCAAATCCACCGCCATCCTCTTTGGCCGTCAGGACAAGCTGATTATCGGGATTCTGCAGGTCGCCGTGCTGGCGCTGATGGTGGCGATTGGCCGCCTGAACGGGCTGAACTGGGCGTTTTACTGGTCGGTGCTGGTGGCGGGGCTGCTGTTTGCGTACCAGCAAAAGCTGATTGCGAAGCGCGAACGCGACGCCTGCTTCAAGGCGTTTATGAACAATAACTACGTCGGTCTGGTGCTGTTTTTAGGGCTGGCGATGAGCTACTTCATATAAAAAAAGCCGGGTGGCGGCTTCGCCTTACCCGGCCTACGTTTTAGCAGGATATGTAGGCCCGGTAAGCGTCAGCGCCACCGGGCGTTTTTTTACCGGCGACGCAGCAGCCGCAGCGCGTTCGCCGTCACCAGCACCGTCGCGCCGGTATCCGCCAGCACCGCCAGCCAAAGCCCGGTCATGCCGAGCAGGGTGGTCACCAGGAAAACCCCCTTCAGCCCCAGCGCGATGCCGATGTTCTGGCGGATGTTGGCACGCGTCGCCCGCGCAAGATCGATCATCTGCGCCAGTCCGGTCAGGCGGTTGTGGGTCAGCGCCGCGTCCGCCGTCTCTAGCGCCACGTCGGTGCCGCTGCCCATCGCAATGCCGATGGTGGACGCCTTCATCGCCGGGGCATCGTTAATCCCGTCTCCGACCATCGCCAGCGGGGCGTGCGCGTTCAGCTCCGTTACCGCGCTGACCTTATCCGCCGGCAGTAATCCGGCTTTAAACGCCAGCCCCAGCTCACCGGCAATCGCTGCCGCCGCGCGAGGGTTATCGCCGGTGAGAATCACGCCCTGCACGCCCAGCTGATGCAGCGCCGCCACGGCTTCTTTTGCGTCATCGCGCAGGGTGTCGCGCAGCGCCAGCATCCCTTTTGCGACGCCGTTCTGCATAACGGTCACGACAGTTTGTCCGGTCTGTTCTAACGCCTCCACCTCAGGATGAGAAGACTTGCCCGCCGCGACAATCAGAACTTTTTTACCGTCAACGGTGGCCTCAATCCCGGAGCCTACCAGCGCCCGCTGAGCGGTTGCCGGTGGGATATTCAGCCCGCGCGACTGCGCTTCTCGCACAATCGCCAGCGCCAGCGGGTGAGTGGAGCCCTGCTCAACGGCGGCGGCCAGGGTCAGCAGTTCATCTTCACTGATGTCCTGCGAATACACGCCGGTCACCTGCGGCTTGCCGACGGTCAGCGTACCGGTTTTATCGAAGGCGATATGCTGGACCTGGCTCAGCTGCTCCAGCGCCGCGCCGCCCTTAATCAGCGCCCCGCGACGTGCCGCAGCCGCCAGCCCGGAGGTAATGGCCGCCGGGGTGGAGATGACCAGCGCGCACGGGCAGCCGATCAGCAATAGCGTCAGCCCTTTATAAATCCACCCCTCCCACGGCGCGCCAAAGAACAGCGGTGGGACGACGGTGACCAGCAGGGCAACCAGCATAATGGCGGGCGTGTAGATGCGGCTGAAGCGGTCGATAAAGCGTTCGACCGGCGCGCGGCGCTCTTCGGCCTCTTCAATCAGCTTCAGGATGCGGTCGATAGCGCTGTCACCCGGCTCGGAAAGCACGGTGAGCTGCACCAGACGGTCGACGCTGGTGGCGCCAGCAGGCACTTTTTCACCTGCGGCACGTTCAACCGGAATGGACTCACCGGTCAGGGCACTTTCATCAAAGCTCGCGGTGGCGGTAAGCAGCGCGCCGTCGGCAGGCAGGCGTCCGCCTGCCGCAACTTCTATCACGTCGCCCGGACGCAGGGTCGTGATGGCGACCGTTTCACGCGTGCCGTTTACTACGCGCGTGGCGGTTTCCGGCTTCAGCGCCATCAGCGCGCTGACCCCTTTACGCGCCCGGCTCGCCGCCCAGCCCTCAAGACGTTCACCGATTAAGAACAGCAGCAATACCATCGCCGCTTCTGCCGTCGCGCCAATAAACAGCGCGCCGATGGCCGCCACGCTCATCAGCGTTTCAATGGCGAACCAGCTGCCGCTTTTCATCAGACGCAGCGCCTGGCGGGCAATCGGGAACAGCCCGACCAGCGTGGTGGCGATAAACGCCAGGTTGCCGAACGGATGGTTGATCTGTTCCAGCCCCCAGCTCAGGGCCATCATGATGATCAGGGTAATGAGCGGCAGGTTTTCTTTCAGTGAAGAAGCTTTTTTCGCGGGCGCGGCTTCACTACGCAGGCTGTAACCCGCCTTGCTTACCGCGTCTTCAACCTGTTTGCTGACGTCGTTATCGGCGCTAACCAGCAGCTTTTCGGTGGCGAACAGCACCTGAACGTGGCTGACGCCCGGCACCTGTTTCACCGCATTTTCCACTTTGCGGGCGCAGGCGGCGCAGTCCATGCCGTTAACGACCCAGCTGTAGCGGTTGCCGCTTTCAGGAAGCGTTTGAGTTTGCGTTTCGCACGCGCCTTCGCAGCAGCAGTCATCTTTCGACGGAACGGGACTGAGCTTAAGCGCCGAGAATTGAGGGACTTTTTTGGGTGTTTCTGGAGTCGACATGGCAGTCTCCGGCAATGATAATTTTCTCATTAACCGCAGCATACACTCTGGAGTCGACTCCAGAGTCAAGCGTTATTTAGATATACAGCGAACGCACAATCAGGAAGTGCCCGGCAAAGTAACAGGCGGCGGCAATCGCGTTATCCGCCCGGAAACGGCGGCGATAGTGGCTGCCCAGCCACACGATATTCCCAATCAGCAGCAGCGCGGCCCCGAAGAACGCGGACATCGCCGGAGCGGTCGGACGGAAGAACCACAGTTCACCTGCCAGCCATACCATCACCAGCGTCATGGCGATAAACGTGCAGATCGGCAACCGCATCTCTTCCAGACGCGACCAGATCACCGCGATCAGCAGGGCACCAATCACCAGCAGGACCAGCGGCAGCGGCCAGAAGAAAGAGAGCGTCATCTGGCTGGCGAAGTAGATGGTATACAGCAGATGCGACAGGAAAAACGCCCCTACGGCATACAGCAGGCGCTGGCGCGGCAGCAGGGTTAAGGCATCGCCAATCAGAGAGGCGCACAGCCCGGCGAGGACCAGATAGCTGACGGCATTAAACATCGGTGCTTGCCAGGCCAGCAGCAGGAGCAGCAACAGCGTGACGGGTTTAAACAGCCAGCGCTGCCAGGTGGGACCACGGTACGACGCATCGACATAAAGCCATGCGGAAAAACAGACAGCGATAAATGACCAAAGCATATTAACTCCCTGTATCTGTTAAGTCTGAATAATCAGTTTCTGATCCAGTGTAGTGACGCGGGCGGGCGTTTGGCAATGCCGGGGAAGGCAGGGTATCCTGAATTCCGCATAATCTGATGGGATAGTTGAATGAGCAAGATGCCGCTGTTTTTCATTATCGTGGTGGCGATTATCGTCATTGCCGCCTCGTTCCGCTTCGTGCAGCAGCGCCGCGAGAAGGCGGATAACGATGCCGCGCCGCTGATGCAAAAGCGCGTGGTGGTGACGAACAAACGCGAAAAGCCGCTCAATGACCGCCGCTCGCGCCAGCAGCAGGTGACGCCTGCGGGCACAACAATGCGTTATGAAGCGAGCTTTAAGCCGGAAACGGGCGGCCTGGAGATGACCTTCCGCCTGGAGGCGCAGCAGTACCACCAGCTGACGGTGGGGGAAAAAGGAACGCTGAGTTACAAAGGATCGCGGTTTGAGGGGTTTGTTCCTGAGTTGTAACGCCGGGCGGCACTGCGTTTGCCCGGCCTACGTGGTTTCGTAGGCCCGGTAAGCGAAGCGCCACCGGGCGACTAAACGCACCTTACTTCTTCACCTGCGCCTTAAACTTCTTCATCCACACCAGCAGCTCAAACACGCCGAAAATAAACACGCGCAGCTGCTGCCAGCCCGTCATCTGCGGGCCGTCTTTCGGCAGACCGTTTTTCAGCATCACCATCTGCAGGGCGTGCATGAACGAGGTGAAAATCAGCGCCACGTTAACGAAAATATTCATCGGGCGCGGGAACGGGTGCACCAGGTTGAGCAGCAAAAACGCCCAGACGCCCAGCATCAGCAGACGTCCCAGATTAATCAGTACCGGCATCGGATCCTCCTTGTGCCTGACGGTGATACAGACGATAAGCAACCTGACCTGCCACTTTTTCACGGTGCAGATCCCAGTGAGCGGGAACCGGCGGCAAACCGTTTTCCACTTCGCTTTCCACGTAAATTAATGCGTCATCCGCCAGCCAGCCGTTTTGCTCCAGCAGGGATAACGTCTCTTCCAGCAGCCCCTTGCGGAACGGCGGGTCGACAAACACCACGGTGTGCGGCGTGCCCTTTTGCGCGAGGAAGCTCAGCGTGTTGGTGTTAACCACTTTCGCGTTGCTCGCTTTCAGCGTCGCCAGATTTTGCTGCAGCGTCTGCGCCACGCCGCGCTCCATCTCCAGCAGCGTGGCGCTGGCAGCATAGCGCGACAGCGCTTCCAGCCCGAGCGCGCCGCTACCGGCGAAGCAGTCCAGGCAGCGGGCGTCTACCATTGACGGGGCCAGCCAGTTAAACAGCGTCTCGCGCACGCGGTCGGTAGTGGGGCGTAAACCGGGGCTGTCCGGCACCGGTAATTTCCGGCCTCGCCACTGACCGCCGATAATACGAATTTGACCGGCCGAGGCGCGGTTGGGTTTCTTCATCTCAGGAAAGCTCTGTTAACAATTGGCCTGCGATTGCGGGCGGTGATGTCAATTAAGTAAAGTGTTAGACTATTTCATCATTTTTTTAGCTTCCATGTATATAGCGCCGCGAGGAGTGTAGTCGCAGATGGCAAAACAAAAAAAACGTGGCTTCTTTTCCTGGCTGGGCTTCGGTGAAAAAGAGCAAGAAACAGAACAGAAAACCGAAGAGCAACAAGCCGTTGAAGAGCCATCGCAGCCTGAAACGCCAGTAGAAACCGCCGCGGTTGTCGATGCGGAAGAAACGGCGCACAGCAAAGAAGAGGTTGAAACCTTTGCTGAAGAGGTGGTTGAGGTCACTGAACAGGTTCAGGAGAGCGAGAAGCCAGAACCGGTTGTCGTAGAAGCCGCTATCGAAGCGCCTCAGGCCGCTATCGAACACGAAGAGCTTCCGCTGCCGGAAGAGGTCAAAGACGAAGCGGTGTCTGCCGAAGAGTGGCAGGCCGAAGCGGAAACCGTTGAAATCGTTGAGGCGGTGGAAGAAGAAGCGGCGCTCGAGCCGGAGCTGACCGACGAAGAGCTGGAAGCCCAGGCGCTGGCGGCGGAAGCGGCTGAAGAAGCGGTCATCGTTGTGCCGGTAGAAGAGCAGGCCGAAGAAGAGATCGTTCAGGAGCAGGAAAAACCGACCAAAGAAGGTTTCTTCGCGCGCCTGAAGCGCAGCCTGCTTAAAACCAAAGAAAACTTAGGTTCCGGATTTATCAGTCTGTTCCGCGGCAAGAAGATCGACGACGATCTGTTTGAAGAGCTGGAAGAGCAGCTGCTGATTGCGGACGTTGGGGTGGAAACCACCCGTAAGATCATCACTAATCTGACCGAAGGGGCGAGCCGCAAGCAATTGCGTGACGCCGAAGCGCTGTACGGCCTGCTGAAAGACGAGATGGGTGAAATTCTCGCAAAAGTTGACGAACCGCTTAATATTGAAGGCAAAACACCATTTGTTATTCTGATGGTCGGCGTGAACGGCGTGGGTAAAACCACCACCATCGGCAAGCTGGCGCGTCAGTTCGAGCAGCAGGGCAAATCGGTGATGCTGGCGGCGGGCGATACCTTCCGTGCGGCGGCGGTTGAGCAGCTGCAGGTCTGGGGCCAGCGCAACAACATCCCGGTGATTGCTCAGCATACCGGCGCGGATTCCGCATCCGTGATCTTTGACGCCATCCAGGCGGCGAAGGCGCGCAACGTGGACGTGCTGATTGCCGATACCGCAGGGCGTTTGCAGAACAAATCGCATCTGATGGAAGAGCTGAAGAAGATCGTTCGCGTCATGAAGAAGCTGGACGAAGACGCACCGCATGAAATTATGCTGACCATTGATGCCAGCACCGGACAAAACGCCATCAGCCAGGCAAAACTGTTCCATGAAGCGGTAGGACTGACGGGGATCACGCTGACCAAACTGGACGGCACCGCGAAAGGCGGGGTGATCTTCTCCGTGGCCGACCAGTTCGGCATTCCTATCCGTTACATCGGTGTGGGCGAGCGTATTGAGGATTTACGTCCGTTTAAGGCGGACGACTTTATTGAGGCATTATTTGCCCGAGAGGACTAACAATGATTCGCTTTGAACACGTCAGCAAGGCCTATCTCGGTGGGAGACAAGCGCTGCAGGGGGTGACCTTCCACCTGCAGCCGGGCGAGATGGCATTCCTGACCGGCCATTCCGGCGCGGGGAAAAGTACCCTGCTCAAGCTTATCTGTGGGATCGAGCGGCCAAGCGCCGGAAAAATCTTTTTCAGCGGCCATGAGATCAGCCGTCTGAAAAACCGTGAGGTGCCGTTCCTGCGTCGTCAGATCGGCATGATTTTCCAGGATCACCACCTGCTGATGGATCGCACCGTTTTCGATAACGTGGCCATTCCGCTGATTATTGCCGGCGCCAGCTATGACGATATCCGCCGCCGCGTCTCTGCGGCGCTGGATAAGGTCGGGCTACTGGACAAAGCGAAGAACTTCCCGATCCAGCTCTCCGGCGGAGAACAGCAGCGCGTGGGCATCGCCCGCGCGGTGGTGAACAAGCCTGCCGTGCTGCTGGCGGATGAACCGACCGGTAACCTGGACGATGCCCTGTCAGAAGGGATTTTGCGTCTGTTTGAGGAGTTTAACCGCGTAGGGGTTACCGTATTGATGGCAACGCACGACATCGGGCTGATTTCCCGTCGTTCGTACCGCATGCTGACCCTGAGCGACGGGCATTTGCACGGAGGCCACGGTGAACAAGCGTGATGCAATAAACCAGATTCGGCAGTTCGGGAACCGGTTTGACCGTTTCCGTAAGCCGCAGGGCGGGGGTGACGGCAATCGTAATGCGCCGAAGCGCCAGAAGGCCGCGCCAAAACCGGCCTCCCGCAAAACCAACGTCTTTAACGAGCAGGTGCGCTACGCGTTCCACGGCGCGCTGCAGGACCTGAAAAGCAAACCGCTGGCGACGTTCCTGACGGTGATGGTAATCGCCATCTCCCTGACGCTGCCAAGCGTCTGCTACATGGTTTACAAGAACGTCAACCAGGCGGCGTCGCAGTATTATCCGTCTCCGCAGATCACGGTCTATCTGGATAAAGCGCTCGACGATAACGCGGCGGCGCAGGTGGTTGGGCAAATTCAGGCCGAGCAGGGTGTGGAGAAGGTCAACTATCTCTCACGTGAAGACGCGCTGGGCGAGTTCCGCAACTGGTCAGGCTTTGGCGGTGCGCTGGATATGCTTGAAGAGAACCCGCTGCCTGCCGTGGCGGTGGTGATCCCGAAGCTGGATTTCCAGGGGACCGATTCACTTAACACCCTGCGCGATCGCATCACACGCATTAAGGGCATTGATGAAGTGCGCATGGATGACAGCTGGTTTGCGCGTCTCGCTGCTCTGACCGGGCTGGTAGGCCGCGTCGCGGCGATGATTGGCGTGCTGATGGTGGCGGCGGTCTTCCTCGTCATTGGCAACAGCGTACGCCTGAGCATCTTCGCTCGTCGCGATACCATCAACGTGCAGAAACTGATTGGTGCGACGGATGGCTTCATCCTCCGACCGTTCCTTTACGGTGGCGCACTGCTCGGTTTTTCCGGCGCATTTCTTTCACTGATATTGTCAGAAATTTTGGTGATGCGGCTTTCCTCTGCCGTGACTGAAGTGGCGCAGGTTTTCGGAACCAAGTTTGATATCAGCGGCTTAGGGTTCGATGAGTGTCTCTTACTGCTGCTGGTGTGTTCAATGATTGGGTGGGTGGCAGCGTGGCTGGCAACCGTTCAACATTTACGTCACTTTACTCCCGACTAATAAAAGCGTGATATAATCTTTCCCTGCACCGAGATGTTCGCTCTGCAGGGAAAGTGTCCCTGTTGTCTCTTCCCCTGTTATCATCTCCATGTCACATTTTGTGCGTAATTTATTCACTGTTGCACCTGGAACTTGTGGATAAAATCACTGTCTGATAAAAGAGTGAATGCTAATCTCGTTGCTCAAACGCTTTGGCATGGTTGTTGCCTGACGGGGACAGCCTGGACCAGAAGAAACACTGAGAGGAATGAATGACCAAAGAAATGCAAACTTTAGCTTTAGCCCCTGTTGGTAACCTGGAATCTTACATCCGGGCTGCGAACACCTGGCCGATGTTAACGGCCGAGGAAGAAAAGGAGCTTGCTGAAAAGCTGCATTACCAGGGCGATCTGGAAGCAGCGAAAAAGCTGATCCTGTCTCACCTGCGCTTTGTTGTTCACATTGCTCGTAATTATGCGGGCTATGGCCTGCCGCAGGCGGACTTGATTCAGGAAGGTAACATCGGCCTGATGAAGGCTGTGCGTCGCTTTAACCCGGAAGTGGGTGTGCGACTCGTCTCCTTCGCCGTACACTGGATCAAAGCAGAAATTCATGAATACGTGCTGCGCAACTGGCGTATCGTGAAAGTCGCCACGACAAAAGCGCAACGCAAACTGTTCTTCAACCTGCGTAAAACCAAGCAGCGTCTGGGCTGGTTTAATCAGGATGAAGTGGAAATGGTGGCGCGCGAGCTGGGCGTTTCCAGCAAAGACGTGCGTGAGATGGAATCCCGTATGGCCGCGCAGGACATGACTTTTGACATGTCTTCCGACGATGACGCATCTGACAGCCAGCCGATGGCACCGGTTCTGTATCTGCAGGATAAAACCTCTAACTTTGCCGACGGCATCGAAGAGGACAACTGGGAAGATCAGGCCGCGAACAAGCTGAGCTATGCGATGGAAGGCCTCGACGAACGTAGCCAGGATATTATCCGCGCCCGCTGGCTGGACGAAGACAACAAGTCAACGCTGCAGGAGCTGGCCGACCGCTACGGCGTCTCTGCGGAACGTGTCCGTCAGCTTGAAAAGAACGCCATGAAGAAACTTCGCGCCGCTATCGAAGCGTAATTAACGCGAAGTACACCGAGAACCCCTGGATGAGAGTCTGGGGGTTTTGTTTTTTTAGCGCCCGCTCTGGCGAATTCCCTCCCCCTGGCAAACACTTACTGATGCGCTAAGCAGGCGACTTTCTCAGGGGGACAGGGTGAAAAACAACGAACTGAACGACCGGCGGTTACAGGCGACGCCGCGCGGCATTGGCGTGATGTGTAACTTCTATGCCGATAAAGCCGAAAACGCCACGGTGTGGGACGTGGAAGGCAATGAGTACATCGACTTCGCCGCCGGGATCGCGGTGCTGAATACCGGCCATCGCCATCCTAAAGTCATTTCCGCCATCGAAAAACAACTCCACGCGTTTACCCACACGGCCTACCAGATTGTGCCGTATGAAGGCTACGTGGCGCTTGCCGAGCGCATCAACCAGCGCGTGCCGATTGACGGCCCGGCCAAAACCGCGTTCTTCTCGACGGGGGCTGAGGCGGTCGAAAACGCGGTGAAAATTGCCCGCGCCTTTACCAAACGCCCCGGCCTTATCACCTTCGGTGGCGCGTTCCACGGCCGCACCTTTATGACCATGGCGCTGACCGGCAAAGTTGCGCCGTACAAGCTCGGCTTTGGACCTTTCCCCGGCTCGGTGTATCACGCCCAGTATCCGAATGAGCTGCACGGCGTCAGCACGGCGGAAGCGTTGAAAACCCTGGAACGTATCTTTAAAGCGGATATTGCCCCTGACCAGGTCGCGGCGATTATTCTCGAACCGGTTCAGGGAGAGGGCGGTTTCAACATCGCCCCGGCTGATTTTATGCAGGCGCTGCGCGCCCTGTGCGATACCCACGGCATTTTGCTGATTGCCGACGAGGTGCAAAGCGGTTTCGCCCGCACCGGCAAGCTGTTCTCGATGGAACACCACTGCGTGAAGCCCGATCTGATCACTATGGCGAAAAGCCTGGCGGGCGGGATGCCGCTCTCGGCGGTGTCGGGCCGTGCTGAAGTGATGGATGCGCCTGCGCCGGGTGGGCTGGGCGGTACCTACGCGGGTAACCCGCTGGCGATTGCGGCGGCGCACGCCGTGCTGGACGTGATTGACGAAGAGGATCTCTGCACGCGATCGGCGCATCTTGGCCATCACCTGGTGGAAGTGTTGAACAAGGCGAAGGAACACTGCCCGTATATCGCGGATATTCGCGCGCAGGGCTCGATGGTGGCGGTGGAGTTTAACGATCCGCAAACGGGTCAGCCTTCGCCGGAATTTACCCGCCAGGTGCAGGAGCGTGCACTGCAGGAAGGTCTGCTGCTTCTGAGCTGCGGCGTCTACGGCAACGTCATTCGTTTCCTCTATCCGCTGACGATTCCCGAAGTGCAGTTCCGTAAAGCGCTGGACATTATCTCCGCGTCGCTGACACGTTAAAGCCACATGCCCGGCGGAACTCTCTGCCGGGCTTATCATATATTCATTTCAAATTTGCTATTCCAAAATCATAAAAATGGGGTATGTTTTAGCAGAGTATGCTGAAAAAGCGCGAACAGCACACCTATAACTGAAATAAAGCGCTGCACAACAACATCACAACAATCGTAATAACCATAATAATGGGGAATCTCAGGATGAACATGAAGGGTAAAGCGTTACTGGCAGGATGTATCGCGTTGGCATTCAGCACCATGGCGCAGGCAGACATCAAAGTGGCTGTGGTTGGCGCCATGTCCGGTCCGGTAGCGCAGTACGGCGACCAGGAGTTTACTGGCGCAGAACAGGCGGTTGCAGACATTAACGCTAAGGGCGGTATCAAGGGCGAAAAACTGCAGATCGTAAAATATGATGATGCCTGTGACCCGAAACAGGCGGTCGCGGTCGCGAACAAAGTGGTGAACGACGGGATCAAATACGTTATCGGTCACCTGTGCTCTTCCTCTACTCAGCCCGCGTCTGACATCTACGAAGACGAAGGTATCCTGATGATCACCCCGGCGGCGACCGCACCAGAGCTGACCGCACGCGGTTACAAGCTGACCCTGCGCACCACCGGTCTGGACTCTGACCAGGGCCCAACCGCGGCGAAATACATCGTTGAAAAAGTGAAGCCGAAACGCATTGCCATTGTTCATGACAAGCAGCAGTACGGTGAAGGTCTGGCGCGTTCAGTGCAGGACAACCTTAAGAAAGCCAATGCCGACGTGGTGTTCTTCGACGGGATCACCGCCGGTGAGAAAGACTTCTCCACGCTGGTTGCGCGTCTGAAGAAAGAGAATATCGACTTTGTTTACTACGGCGGCTACCACCCGGAAATGGGCCAGATCCTGCGCCAGGCGCGCGCGGCCGGTCTGAAAACCCAGTTCATGGGCCCGGAAGGGGTGGCGAACGTTTCTCTGTCTAACATCGCGGGTGAATCCGCCGAAGGCCTGCTGGTGACCAAACCGAAGAACTACGACCAGGTCCCTGCGAACAAACCTATCGTAGATGCCATCAAGGCGAAGAAACAGGATCCAAGCGGCGCGTTCGTCTGGACCACCTACGCGGCGCTGCAGTCGCTGCAGGCGGGCCTGAACCAGTCAGCCGATCCGGCTGAGATTGCCACCTGGCTGAAAGCGAACACCGTCGAAACCGTTATGGGGCCTCTCTCCTGGGACACGAAGGGCGACCTGAAGGGCTTCGAGTTCGGCGTGTTTGACTGGCATGCGAACGGGACGGCGACAGACGCCAAATAATTTTCCCGTCGCCTTTCGCGCCGCAGGTGCGTTGGCTGCGTTATTCAACCCCGGTCACTTACTTATGTAAGCTCCCGGGGATTTCATAACTTGCCGCCTTCCTGCAACACGAAATGCTTGGGAAAATGCGGTAGAAATTGTAGGCCGGGTAAGGCGCAGCCGCCACCCGGCTTTCTTTTAGCGCTTCTCCCACCCGCTCTCCTGCGCCGTAAACCCTAACGCCTGCATAAACGCCGCCATGACGCCGCGGTCTTCCACGCCCACGTCGGCCATCCACCATGAGGTCACGCCCGGGTTTTCGCGGAGCACTTCTTCAATTAAATACTGCCCCACGCCGCGACGGCGGGTCACGTCACGCACGCGCAGCGAGTCCAGCGCCCCTTCCGTGCCGCTCAGCGTTACGCGAACGGCGGCCAGAAGACGCTCGTTAAAGCGCGCGGCATAGATACGGTGATTTTCGTCGACGGCCAGCGATGAAGGGGAATATTCCGGCCAGATCTTGCCCAGGTCGATATGATCCTGGTCGCTAAAGGTCACCAGACGCACGATAGTCAGTTTCATTAGCTGCTTGTCCAAATCAAATTGAGTAGGGGCAGTGTACTCAATTTATTCGCTCAGCGGCTTCCTCTTTTTATCGCCGTTTGCCAGGTGATTAGTTTTTTGGCAGCGCGTTGGGCAGTTTGAAAACACATGGATCGAAAAATAAGCAGGATTTTAACCTGAATGGCAGTGATTTATTCGGCGCTTTGTACCGTTATTTTATGCTGCAAACTGCACTTTTATTTGTTTATCTCTGCCTGATTTCAGAATATTATCTTTGCTTAATCGCCTGAAAAATAGAGATTTTAGTCTGGTTTTTGACAAAAACCTGCGCTAAACCATTAAAGGCACTGGTAAAAATAGCGTTGTTCATTAAAAGTACAGAATGCTTTTTAACCATAATAAAACAAAATATAAACACGACATCACGAATGGGGATTCAGAGATGAAAAGGAACGCGAAGACGTTAATCGCGGGGATGGTCGCACTGTCGATCTCGCATGCCGCCATGGCGGAAGACATAAAAGTTGCGGTAGTGGGTGCGATGTCCGGCCCTGTTGCCCAGTGGGGTGACATGGAGTTCAACGGTGCGCGCCAGGCCATCAAAGACATCAACGCTAAGGGCGGCATCAAGGGCGACAAGCTGGTGGGCGTGGAGTATGACGACGCCTGCGATCCGAAACAGGCCGTCGCGGTCGCCAACAAAATCGTCAACGATGGCATCCAGTATGTGATCGGCCACCTGTGCTCATCGTCCACCCAGCCCGCGTCTGACATCTACGAAGACGAAGGCATTCTGATGATCACCCCTGGCGCCACTAACCCTGAGCTGACCCAGCGCGGCTACCAGCACATCATGCGCACCGCCGGTCTGGACTCCTCTCAGGGGCCTACCGCCGCCAAATACATCCTTGAAACCGTCAAGCCGCAGCGTATCGCCATTATTCATGACAAGCAGCAGTACGGCGAAGGCCTGGCGCGCTCCGTTCAGGACGGCCTGAAAAAAGGCGGCGCGAACATCGTCTTCTTCGACGGCATTACCGCCGGTGAGAAAGACTTCTCCGCGCTGATCGCCCGTCTGCAAAAAGAGAATATCGACTTTGTTTACTACGGCGGCTACTACCCGGAGATGGGGCAGATGCTGCGTCAGGCGCGGGCCACCGGTCTGAAAACTCAGTTTATGGGGCCAGAGGGCGTGGGCAATGCCTCCCTGTCCAACATCGCCGGGGATTCTGCCGAAGGCATGCTGGTGACGATGCCAAAACGCTATGACCAGGATCCGGCCAACAAGGCTATCGTGGATGCGCTCAAGGCGCAGAAGAAAGATCCGAGTGGTCCGTACGTCTGGATCACCTATGCCGCCGTACAGTCTCTGGCCACCGCGCTGGATCGTACCGGCAGCAAAGAACCGCTGGATCTGGTGAAAGATTTAAAAGCACACGGGGCGAACACCGTGATTGGGCCGCTGAACTGGGATGAGAAAGGCGATCTGAAGGGATTTGAGTTTGGTGTCTTTAAGTGGCACGCCGACGGTTCGTCTTCGGCCGCCAAATAATTATCCCACCGCCCGGCATGACGGGCGGGTATAAAAAGGTTTGCATATGTCCGAGCAGTTTCTCTATTTCCTGCAGCAGATGTTTAACGGCGTCACGCTGGGAAGCACCTACGCGCTGATCGCCATCGGCTATACGATGGTTTACGGCATTATCGGCATGATCAACTTCGCCCACGGCGAGGTCTACATGATCGGTAGCTATGTCTCCTTTATGATTATCGCCGCCCTGATGATGATGGGCATCGACAGCAGCTGGCTGCTGGTCGCCGCCGGGTTTGTCGGCGCGATTGTGATTGCCAGCGCCTACGGCTGGAGCATCGAGCGCGTGGCCTACCGGCCGGTGCGCAGCTCCAAGCGTCTGATTGCACTGATTTCCGCCATCGGGATGTCGATCTTCCTGCAAAACTACGTCAGCCTGACCGAAGGCTCGCGCGACGTGGCGCTGCCAAGCCTGTTTAACGGCCAGTGGATTGTGGGAGCCAGCGAAAACTTCGCGGCCTCTATCACCACCATGCAGCTGGTTATCTGGGTCGTGACCTTTATTGCGATGCTGGCCCTGACGCTGTTCATCCGCTACTCGCGGATGGGACGCGCCTGCCGCGCGTGCGCAGAAGACCTGAAGATGGCGAGCCTGCTCGGCATCAATACCGACCGCGTGATTGCCCTGACCTTCGTGATTGGCGCCGCGATGGCTGCCGTCGCAGGCGTGCTGCTCGGCCAGTTCTACGGCGTGATCAACCCGTACATCGGCTTTATGGCCGGGATGAAAGCTTTTACCGCGGCGGTGCTGGGCGGTATCGGCAGTATTCCGGGCGCGATGATTGGCGGCCTGATCCTGGGCGTGGCGGAAGCGCTCTCTTCGGCGTATCTGAGCACCGAATATAAAGACGTGGTGTCGTTTGCCCTGCTGATTCTGGTTCTGCTGGTCATGCCTACCGGTATTCTGGGCCGTCCGGAGGTAGAGAAAGTATGAAACCGATGCATTTTGCAATGGCGCTGCTCTCTGCCGCCATGTTCTTCGTGCTGGCGGGCGTCTTTATGGGCGTCCAGCTTGAGCTGAATGGCACCAAACTGGTGGTGGATACCGCCCCCGACATCCGCTGGCAGTGGGTGTTTATCGGTACCGCCGTGGTGTTCCTGTTCCAGCTGCTGCGTCCGCTGTTCCAGAAGTCGCTGAAAAACGTCTCCGGGCCGAAATTCGTCCTGCCGGCCATCGACGGGTCTACCGTTAAGCAGAAGCTGTTCCTCGTGGCGCTGCTGGTGGCTGCCGTGGCGTGGCCGTTCGTGGTGTCTCGTGGAACCGTGGATATCGCTACCCTGACCATGATCTACGTGATCCTCGGCCTCGGTCTGAACGTGGTGGTGGGGCTCTCAGGCCTGCTGGTGCTGGGCTACGGCGGCTTCTACGCCATCGGTGCCTACACCTTCGCGCTGCTGAACCACTATTACGGGCTCGGCTTCTGGACCTGCCTGCCGCTGGCGGGGCTGGTCTCTGCCGCCGCAGGCTTCCTGCTCGGTTTCCCGGTGCTGCGCCTGCGCGGTGACTACCTGGCGATTGTGACCTTAGGCTTCGGTGAAATCGTCCGTATCCTGCTGCTGAACAACACCGAAGTGACCGGCGGCCCGAACGGCATAAGCCAGATCCCGAAACCGACCTTCTTCGGCCTGGAGTTCAGCCGTACCGCCCGCGAAGGCGGCTGGGACACCTTCAGTAACTTCTTCGGCGTGAAGTATGACCCGTCCGACCGCGTCATCTGGCTCTATCTGGTGGCGCTGCTGCTGGTGGTCATCACCCTGTTCGTGATTAACCGCCTGCTGCGCATGCCGCTGGGCCGCGCGTGGGAAGCGCTGCGCGAAGATGAGATCGCCTGCCGCTCCCTGGGCCTGAACCCGACCCGCATCAAGCTGACCGCGTTCACCATCAGCGCCGCGTTTGCCGGTTTCGCCGGGACGCTGTTTGCCGCGCGTCAGGGCTTCGTCAGCCCGGAATCCTTCACCTTTGCCGAATCCGCCTTTGTGCTGGCGATTGTGGTGCTGGGCGGGATGGGCTCGCAGTTCGCCGTTATCCTGGCGGCCATCCTGCTGGTGGTCTCGCGCGAGCTGATGCGCGACTTTAACGAATACAGCATGTTAATGCTGGGTGGTTTGATGGTGCTGATGATGATCTGGCGTCCGCAGGGCTTGCTGCCGATGACCCGTCCACAGCTGAAGCTGAAGAACGGGCAAGCGAAAGGAGAACAGGCATGAGTCAGCCATTATTATCCGTTAACGGTCTGATGATGCGTTTTGGCGGCCTGCTGGCGGTCAACAACGTGAATCTGGATTTGCACAAGAAAGAGATTGTCTCCCTGATTGGCCCGAACGGCGCGGGGAAAACCACGGTCTTTAACTGCCTGACCGGCTTCTACAAGCCGACGGGCGGCACCATCATGCTGCGCGATCAGCATCTTGAAGGGCTGCCGGGCCAGCAGATTGCCCGCATGGGCGTAGTGCGTACCTTCCAGCACGTGCGTCTGTTCCGCGAGATGACGGTGATTGAGAACCTGCTGGTGGCGCAGCATCAGCAGCTGAAAACCGGGCTGTTCTCCGGCCTGCTGAAAACCCCGGCCTTCCGCCGCGCCCAGGATGAAGCGCTCGATCGCGCCGCCACCTGGCTCGACCGCATTGGCCTGCTGCAGCACGCCAACCGTCAGGCGAGCAACCTGGCCTACGGCGATCAGCGTCGCCTGGAGATTGTGCGCTGCATGGTGACGCAGCCGGAAATCCTGATGCTCGACGAACCGGCGGCGGGCCTCAACCCGAAAGAGACCAAAGAGCTGGACGAGCTGATTGCCGAACTGCGCGATCACCACGACACCACCATTCTGCTGATTGAGCACGACATGAAGCTGGTGATGGGCATTTCCGACCGTATCTACGTGGTTAACCAGGGTACGCCGCTGGCAAACGGCACGCCGGAAGAGATCCGCAACAACCCGGACGTGATCCGCGCATACCTGGGTGAGGCATAAGATGGAAAAAGCGATGTTAACGTTCGACAAGGTCAATGCGCACTACGGCAAGATCCAGGCGCTGCACGACGTCAGCCTGCATATCAACCAGGGTGAAATCGTCACCCTGATTGGCGCCAACGGCGCGGGTAAGACCACGCTGCTCGGCACCCTGTGCGGTGACCCGCGCGCCACCAGCGGGCGGATTGTGTTTGACGGCAAAGACATTACCGACTGGCAGACCGCCAGAATCATGCGCGAGGCGGTGGCGATTGTTCCGGAAGGGCGTCGCGTGTTCTCGCGTATGACGGTGGAAGAGAACCTGGCGATGGGCGGCTTCTTCGCCCACCGCGATGAATACCAGACCCGCATCAAGTGGGTGTACGAACTCTTCCCGCGCCTGTGGGAGCGCCGCATCCAGCGTGCGGGCACCATGTCCGGCGGTGAACAGCAGATGCTGGCGATCGGCCGCGCGCTGATGAGTCAGCCGCGCCTGCTGCTGCTGGATGAGCCGTCGCTCGGCCTGGCGCCGATCATCATCCAGCAGATCTTCGACACCATTGAGCAGCTGCGTAAAGAGGGGATGACCATCTTCCTCGTTGAGCAGAACGCCAACCAGGCGCTGAAGCTGGCTGACCGTGGCTACGTGCTGGAGAACGGCCGCGTGGTGCTTGAGGATACCGGAGACGCACTGCTGGCGAACGAAGCGGTGCGGAGCGCTTACCTGGGCGGCTGAGCCGTCTGTATCGCCCGGTGACGCTGCGCTTACCGGGCCTACAGGGATCGAGTAGGCCGGGTAAGGCGTAGCCGCCACCCGGCTTTTTAACCACTACACCCCTTCACACAACCATCATCCCCCTGACCCTTTGCTGTCACTTATCTGTAAACAAACAGTTATTTTTCTGTCATTCGAGCATGTCATGTTACCTCGCGAGCATAAAACGCGTGATATCGCGCATCCGGCACAATAAGAGAGATGACAATGACATCGTTACGACACACAGCTTTGGGTCTGGCACTGGGTCTGGCTTTTGCGACGAACGCAATGGCTGTGACGACCATTCCGTTCTGGCATTCCATGGAAGGGGAGTTGGGTAAAGAAGTTGACTCCCTGGCGCAGCGTTTCAACGACACCCACCCGGATTACAAAATTGTGCCGGTGTACAAAGGTAACTACGAGCAGAGCCTGAGCGCGGGCATCGCCGCCTTCCGTACCGGCAACGCGCCTGCACTGTTACAGGTTTATGAAGTGGGCACCGCCACCATGATGGCCTCCAAAGCCATCAAGCCGGTCTATGAAGTGTTCAAAGAAGCGGGTATTAACTTCGATGAATCCCAGTTCGTGCCAACCGTAGCGGGTTACTACACCGATTCCAAAACCGGACATCTGCTGTCTCAGCCGTTTAACAGCTCCACGCCGGTGCTGTACTACAACAAAGACGCCTTCAAGAAAGCCGGTTTAGACCCGGAGCAGCCGCCAAAAACCTGGCAGGACCTGGCCGAATACACCGCGAAGCTGAAAGCGGCGGGAATGAAGTGCGGCTACGCCAGCGGCTGGCAGGGCTGGATCCAGATCGAAAACTTCAGCGCCTGGCACGGCCTGCCGGTGGCGACCAAAAACAACGGCTTCGACGGCACCGACGCGGTACTGGAGTTCAACAAGCCGGAGCAGGTGAAGCACATCGCGCTGCTGGAAGAACTCAACAAGAAGGGTGACTTCAGCTACTTCGGGCGTAAAGACGAATCCACCGAGAAGTTCTACAACGGCGATTGCGCCATTACCACCGCCTCGTCCGGCTCGCTGGCGGATATCCGCCACTACGCCAAATTCAACTACGGCGTGGGCATGATGCCGTACGATGCCGACGTGAAGGGCGCGCCGCAGAACGCCATCATCGGCGGGGCGAGCCTGTGGGTGATGCAGGGTAAAGACAAGGGCACCTATAAAGGCGTGGCCGAGTTCCTCGACTTCCTGGCGAAGCCGGAAAACGCCGCCGAGTGGCACCAGAAGACCGGCTACCTGCCGATCACCAAAGCCGCGTATGACCTGACCCGCGAGCAGGGCTTCTACAGCAAGAACCCGGGCGCGGATATCGCGACGCGTCAGATGCTGAACAAGCCGCCGTTGCCGTTCACCAAAGGCCTGCGTCTGGGCAACATGCCGCAGATCCGCACCATCGTGGATGAAGAGCTGGAAAGCGTCTGGACCGGGAAGAAAACGCCACAGCAGGCGCTGGATTCCGCGGTAGAGCGCGGGAATCAGCTGCTGCGCCGCTTTGAGCAGTCGACGAAATCGTAATCCGTGATTCGCCCGGTGACGCGTAGCGATCCGGGCCTACGGGGATCGTGCGGGCTGATGCCCTCACCCCAACCCTCTCCCACGGGGAGAGGGAGAAATATTTGTAGGCCGGGTAAGGCGTAGCCGCCACCCGGCATTGCTCAGGAACCCAATCTCAATGTCATCATCCCGTCCGGTGTTCCGTTCCCGCTGGCTGCCGTACCTGCTGGTCGCGCCTCAGCTGGTCATCACCGTTATCTTCTTTATCTGGCCTGCGGGCGAAGCGCTGTGGTACTCGGTACAAAGCGTCGATCCGTTTGGGCTCTCCAGCCAGTTTGTCGGGCTGGATAACTTTACCGCGCTGTTCCATGACAGCTACTACCTGGACGCCTTCTGGACGACGATAAGGTTCAGCGCGCTGGTCACCGTCAGCGGCCTTGTTGCCTCGCTGTTTTTCGCCGCGCTGGTGGACTATGTGGTGCGCGGCAGTCGTATTTATCAGACCCTGATGCTGCTGCCGTACGCCGTGGCGCCCGCCGTCGCCGCCGTGCTGTGGATCTTCCTGTTTAACCCGGGGCGCGGGCTGATTACCCATTTCCTGGCAGAGTTCGGCTACGACTGGAACCACGCCCAGAACAGCGGTCAGGCCATGTTCCTGGTGGTATTCGCCTCGGTGTGGAAGCAGATCAGCTACAACTTCCTGTTCTTCTTTGCCGCGCTGCAGTCCATCCCGCGTTCGCTGGTGGAGGCCGCCGCCATTGACGGGGCAGGGCCGATTCGTCGCTTCTTCATGCTGTCGCTGCCGCTGATTGCCCCGGTGAGCTTCTTCCTGCTGGTGGTTAACCTCGTCTACGCCTTCTTCGACACCTTCCCGGTGATCGATGCGGCCACCGCAGGCGGCCCGGTGCAGGCGACAACGACGCTTATCTACAAGATCTACCGCGAAGGCTTCGCCGGGCTGGATCTCTCGGCCTCCGCCGCGCAGTCGGTGGTGCTGATGTTCCTCGTCATCATCCTCACGGTGGTGCAGTTCCGCTATGTTGAAAGTAAGGTGCGCTACCAATGATTGAGAACCGTCGCGGGCTGACGATTTTCAGCCACACCATGCTGATTCTGGGGATTATCGTCATCCTGTTTCCACTGTACGTGGCCTTTGTCGCCGCTACGCTGGACACCAAAGCGGTGTTCGACACGCCGATGACGCTGATCCCAGGCACACATCTGTTCGAGAACATGAAGACCATCTGGACCCAGGGCGTGGGCGCCAACAGCGCGCCGTTCTGGCTGATGATGCTCAACAGCTTCATCATGGCGTTCGGCATTACGGTCGGCAAAATTACGGTGTCGATGCTCTCGGCCTTCGCCATCGTCTGGTTCCGCTTTCCGCTGCGCAACCTCTTTTTCTGGATGATTTTTATCACCCTGATGCTGCCGGTGGAGGTGCGTATCTTCCCGACGGTGGAAGTGATCGCCAACCTGAAGATGCTCGACAGCTACGCGGGCCTAACCCTGCCGCTGATGGCCTCGGCGACCGCCACCTTCCTGTTCCGCCAGTTCTTTATGACCCTGCCGGACGAGCTGATTGAAGCCGCGCGCATCGACGGCGCGTCGCCGATGCGCTTCTTCCGCGACATCGTGCTGCCGCTGTCGAAAACCAACCTTGCGGCGCTGTTTGTGATCACCTTTATCTACGGCTGGAACCAGTACCTGTGGCCGCTGCTGATTATTCAGGACGTCAATCTCGGTACCGCCGTGGCGGGCATCAAAGGCATGATTGCCACCGGCGAAGGCACCACCCTCTGGAACCAGGTGATGGCGGCGATGCTGCTCACCCTAATCCCACCCGTAGTCATTGTTTTAGCCATGCAGCGCGCGTTTGTCCGCGGCCTGGTCGATAGCGAGAAATAAGATGGCAGGTTTAAAACTTCAGGCAGTAACCAAAAGCTGGGACGGCAAAACCCAGGTGATTCAGCCGCTGACGCTCGACGTGGCGGACGGGGAGTTTATCGTGATGGTCGGCCCGTCCGGCTGCGGCAAATCTACGCTGCTGCGCATGGTGGCGGGGCTGGAGCGCGTAACGTCCGGGGATATCTGGATTGACCGCCAGCGCGTCACCGAGATGGAGCCGAAAGACAGGGGCATCGCGATGGTGTTCCAGAACTACGCTCTCTACCCGCACATGAGCGTGGAGGAGAACATGGCCTGGGGGCTGAAAATCCGCGGCATGGGCAAAGGCCATATTGAGGAGCGCGTGAAAGAAGCGGCGCGCATTCTGGAGCTGGACGGCCTGCTCAAGCGCCGCCCGCGCGAACTCTCCGGCGGCCAACGCCAGCGCGTGGCGATGGGGCGCGCCATCGTGCGCGATCCGGCGGTATTCCTGTTCGATGAGCCGCTCTCTAACCTCGACGCCAAGCTGCGCGTGCAGATGCGTCTTGAGCTGCAGCAGCTGCACCGTCGTCTGAAAACCACGTCACTGTACGTTACCCACGATCAGGTTGAGGCCATGACCCTCGCCCAGCGCGTGATGGTGATGAACAAAGGCGTTGCCGAGCAGATTGGTACCCCCGTGGAAGTCTACGAGAAACCGGCCACCCGCTTTGTGGCGAGCTTTATCGGCAGCCCGGCGATGAACCTGCTCGAAGGGCGCATCAGCAGCACGGGCACGCACTTTGAGCTGGAAAGCGGGATGGCATTGCCGATCAACTGGTACTATCGTGGCTACGCCGGGCGTAAGATGACGCTCGGTATCCGCCCGGAACATATCGGTTTAACCTCTCAGGCGGAAGGCGGCGTGCCGCTGGTGATGGACACGCTGGAGATGTTGGGTGCAGATAACCTGGCGCACGGGCGCTGGGGCGAGCAAAAGATGGTGGTGCGTCTGGCGCATCAGGAGCGCCCGAAAGCGGGCAGCACGCTGTGGCTGCACCTGCCGGAAAATCATCTGCACCTTTTTGACGGTGAAACAGGACAACGAGTATGAGCAACTGGCCTTATCCCCACGTCGTCGCCCACCGCGGCGGCGGTAAGCTGGCGCCGGAGAACACCCTGGCGGCGATTGATGTTGGCGCGCGTTACGGCCACACCATGATCGAGTTCGACGCCAAGCTGTCGAAAGACGGCGAGATTTTCCTGCTGCATGACGATAACCTCGAACGCACCAGCAACGGCTGGGGCGTGGCGGGCGAGCTGCCGTGGCGCGATCTGCTGAAAGTCGACGCCGGAAGCTGGTACAGCGGCGAATTCAAAGGCGAACCGCTGCCGCTGCTGGCGGAAGTGGCCGACCGCTGTCGCCAGCACGGCATGATGGCCAATATCGAAATCAAACCGACCACCGGCACCGGGCCGCTGACCGGCAAAGTGATCGCCCTTGCCGCGCGCGAGCTGTGGGAAGGGATGACCGCGCCGCTGCTCTCCTCGTTTGAAATTGACGCCCTGGAGGCGGCACAGGCGGCCGTGCCGGAGTTGCCGCGCGGGCTGCTGCTGGACGAGTGGCGCGAGGACTGGCGCGAGCTGACGACGCGCTTAGCGTGTGTCTCTATTCATCTTAATCACAAGCTGCTGGATGAGGCGCGGGTGACGATGCTGAAAGACGCGGGTCTGCATATTCTGGTTTACACCGTCAACAAACCCCAGCGTGCAGCCGAACTGCTGCGCTGGGGCGTGGACAGCATCTGTACCGATGCGATTGACCTGATCGGCCCGGACTTTAGTTCTGCGGATTAAGCATACTGCCATTCGACTGCGGCGGCAGCATATGCTGCTGTCCGCTGCCTGACGAAGTCATTCCACCTAACATTCCGCCGTTTCTGTTCGGCAGCGGCTGCTCGCGCACCTGCCCCTGCTGCACGCGCTGGGTGTTGGCGTTCATCTGATTTTGCAGGCTTTGCTGCTGCATCTGGGTCTGCGTTCTCAGCTGCTGATTCAGCATCCCTTTTTGCTGCTGTTGCTGGCTCATCATCTCGGTCTGCATACGCTGCTGGCTCGGGATGACATAACCCTGCTGGTTAGGGTTGTTCATCGTATTGAGTGGCTGTGCGAGCGCGGCAAAGGGGATCAGCGCCGTAAGAATCAATAAGCGTTTCATTGTCATTTCCTCCTTTTGAGGTCTCTCTTAAGTTTACCCTGATTTCACCATGACGATGATTTTTTAGGAGTTGTGAACCAGGCTTAAGCGGGGAATATGGATCCCTTCACCTGGAGAACAATAATGATGAAACCAACGTTTTTGCGCTGGGTCGCCCTCGCCGCGCTGATGGCAGGCGGTACATTTAGCGTGGCGGCCAACCCGCCCGCGGCGCCTCCGGTCTCTTACGGCGTGGAGGAAGATGTCTTTCATCCCGTGCGGGCAACCCACGGCATGGTGGCGTCGGTGGATGCGCTGGCGACCCGCGTGGGCGTCGATATTCTCAGGCAGGGCGGTAACGCGGTGGATTCGGCGGTCGCCGTCGGCTATGCGCTGGCGGTGACGCACCCGCAGGCGGGGAACCTGGGCGGCGGCGGCTTTATGATGCTGCGCACCAAAGACGGGAAAACCACCGCCATCGACTTCCGTGAAATGGCGCCTTCTCAGGCGTCACGGGACATGTTCCTCGATGACCAGGGCAACCCGGACAGTAAAAAATCCCTGACCTCGCACCTGGCCTCCGGCACGCCGGGCACCGTTGCGGGCTTCTCGCTGGCGCTGGAAAAATACGGCACGATGCCGCTGAACAAGGTGGTGCAGCCTGCTATCAAGCTGGCGCGGGAGGGCTTTGTGGTGAATGACGCCCTGGCAGACGACCTCAAAACCTACGGCAGCGAAGTCATCCCGAATCACGAAAACAGCAAGGCGATCTTCTGGAAAGACGGTGAACCGCTGAAGAAGGGCGATAAGCTGGTGCAGAAGAACCTCGCCAAAAGCCTGGAGCTGATTGCGGAGCACGGTCCGGACGCCTTCTACAAAGGGGCGATTGCCGACCAGATTGCGGAAGAGATGCAGAAGAACGGCGGGCTCATCACCAAAGCGGATCTGGCGGAATACAGGGCGGTGGAGCGCGAGCCGATTAGCGGCACCTACCGCGGGTACGAGGTCTTCTCCATGCCGCCGCCGTCTTCCGGGGGCATTCACATCGTGCAGATCCTCAACATTCTTGAAAACTTCGATATGCACAAGTTCGGCTTCGGCAGCGCGGATGCCATGCAGATAATGGCGGAGGCGGAAAAACGCGCCTACGCTGACCGCTCGGAATATCTCGGCGATCCGGACTTCGTGAAGGTGCCGTGGCAGGCGCTGACCAACAAGGCGTACGCCAAATCCATTGCCGATCAGATCGACATCAACAAGGCCAAGCCGTCGAGCGAGATCCGTCCCGGCAAGCTGGCGCCGTATGAAAGCAACCAGACCACCCACTTCTCGGTGGTGGATAAAGACGGTAACGCGGTGGCGGTGACCTATACGCTCAACACCACCTTCGGCACCGGGATTGTGGCGGGCAACAGCGGCATTCTGCTGAACAACGAGATGGATGACTTCTCTGCCAAGCCGGGCGTGCCGAACGTCTACGGGCTGGTCGGCGGCGATGCGAACGCGGTAGGGCCGAAGAAACGTCCGCTGTCGTCCATGTCGCCCACCATCGTGGTGAAAGAGGGCAAAACCTGGCTGGTAACCGGTAGCCCGGGCGGCAGCCGGATTATCACCACCGTATTACAGATGGTGGTGAACAGCATCGACTTTGGGATGAACGTCGCCGAAGCGACTAACGCCCCGCGTTTCCACCACCAGTGGCTGCCGGACGAGCTGCGCGTCGAGAAGGGCTTTAGCCCGGACACCATTAAACTGCTTGAGCAGCGTGGGCAGAAGGTGGCGGTGAAGGAGGCGATGGGCAGCACCCAGAGCATTATGGTGGGGCCGGACGGAGCGCTGTTTGGCGCATCAGACCCGCGTTCGGTGGATGATTTGACGGCGGGGTATTGATGTGTTGCCCGGTGGCGCTGCGCTTACCGGGCCTACAACTGCACGAACGTAGGCCGGGTAAGGCGAAGCCGCCACCCGGCAAATCATTACTTCATTCTCGCCATATAATACGCGTCCACATATTCGCTGTTGCGCAGGGCAAATTTCTTGCCGGTTCCTTCGATTTCAAAACCAAAATTTTTATAGAGGGCAACTGCCGAGGGGTTATCGGCAAAGACCGTCAGTTCGATACGTTCAATACGCAACCAGTTGTCACACAGGTTGATCATCTCGCTCATGAGCCTGCGGCCTACGCCGCGTCCCTGCATATCCGCAGCCACGCTGATGCCGAATGTGGCAACATGGCTGCGACGCGGGTTTTCCATTACGTCCAGTGCCATATGTCCAATAACGCGCTGGTCCAGACAGGCAACGAGATGGCGCCGGCCTGGTTTTGTCGCAACGCGTTCGTGCCACATTTCCATAGAAGGATGAGGGAGCTGTAGCGTGTCGTGATACACATCAGGATGCGACATGATGTCACGTAAAGCTTCTGCATCGCTGGGTTCGATGTGGCGTATCACTATCTCACTCATTCCTTGTTCCTCAGTCAGTTAAAAGGCCCTTCCAACATCAATGACTTTAAAATTTGAGTCAACCGCTATTTTTTGCAAAAAATATTGGACAAGTGCGAATGAGAATGATTATTATTGCTCTGCATTCAGGAAGACCGCTACGGGAACCTGAAAGCACGACATTGCTCACATTGCTTCCAGTATTACTTTAGCCAGCTTTTAGCTGGCTTTTTTTTTGTTATGGTTAGACTCATTAACCTTCCAAAAGGACTGAGCCATGACACTACACTGTGCATTTATTGGATTTGGCAAAAGCACCACCCGCTATCACCTGCCGTATGTCCTCAACCGTAAAGATACCTGGCATGTGGCCCATATCTACCGCCGCCGCGCGAAGCCGGAGGAGCAGTCTCCGCAGTACTCCCACATCCATTTCACCAGCGATCTCGATGAGGTGCTTAACGATCCGCAGGTCACGCTGGTGGTTGTCTGCACCCACGCCGACAGCCATTTTGACTATGCGAAACGCGCGCTGGAAGCGGGCAAAAACGTGCTGGTAGAAAAGCCGTTCACCCCGACCATCGCCGAAGCGAAAGCGCTGTTCGCGCTGGCGAAAAGTAAAGGGTTGACCGTCACGCCGTATCAGAACCGTCGCTTTGACAGCTGCTTCCTGACGGCAAAAAAAGCGATTGAAAGCGGCAAGCTCGGCGACATTGTGGAGATCGAAAGTCACTTCGATTACTACCGCCCGGTGGCGGAAACGCAACCCGGACTGCCGCAGGATGGTTCGTTCTACGGGCTGGGGGTGCACACCATGGACCAGATCATCTCCCTGTTTGGCCGCCCGGACCACGTGACGTATGACATTCGCAGCCTGCGCAATAAAGCCAACCCGGACGATACCTTCGAAGCCCAGCTGTTCTACGGCGACCTTAAAGCCATCGTCAAAACCAGCCACCTGGTGAAGATCGACTACCCGAAATTTATCGTTCACGGCACAAAAGGTTCGTTTATCAAATACGGTATCGACCAGCAGGAGACCAGCCTGAAGGCCAATATCATGCCCGGTGAACCTGGCTTTGCGGCGGACGATTCCGTGGGCGTGCTGGAGTATGTGAACGATGAGGGCGTGACGGTCAAAGAAACGCTTAAGCCGGAAACCGGCGACTATGGCCGCGTCTATGATGCGCTGTTTGAGACCCTCACAAACGGCACGGCGAATTACGTCAAGGAATCTGACGTTCTGACCAACCTCGAAATCCTTGAGCGGGCCTTCGGACAGGCTTCTCCTGCCACGGTAACCCTCGCAAAATAAGCAAAAACGGCTCCTCTGAACTTGTTCACAATTTTTGAACAGAGGAGTCAATTTTCACCCTCTATGATCCCAGGCCGTTTGCGTCCACACTTACTCCATCGAAACGAACTGAGGGTGAAAACAATGATCTACTTACGCAAAGCAAACGAACGTGGTCACGCGAATCATGGCTGGCTGGACTCATGGCATTCATTCTCGTTTGCCGACTACTACGACCCGAACTTCATGGGCTTCTCCGCACTGCGGGTGATTAACGACGACGTGATTGATGCAGGCCAGGGCTTTGGTACCCACCCGCACAAAGACATGGAAATCCTGACCTATGTGCTGGAAGGCGCGGTTGAGCACCAGGACAGCATGGGCAACAAAGAGCAGGTTCCGGCGGGCGAGTTCCAGATTATGAGCGCGGGTACCGGGGTGCGTCACTCCGAGTACAACCCAAGCAAAACGGAAAAACTGCACCTGTATCAAATCTGGATCATTCCAGAAGAGACCGGCATCACGCCGCGCTACGAGCAGCGCCGCTTCGACGCCAAACAGGGTAAACAGCTGGTGCTCTCCCCGGATGCGCGTGAAGGCTCCCTGAAAGTGCATCAGGATATGGAGCTGTACCGCTGGGCGCTGGCGAAAGATGAACAGTCCGTGCATCAGATTGCCGCTAACCGCCGCGTCTGGATCCAGGTGGTGAAAGGGGAGGTGTCCATCAACGGCACCAAAGCGACAACCGCCGATGGTCTGGCTATCTGGGATGAGCAGGCGATCTCCGTGCATGCCGACAGCGAAAGCGAAATTCTGCTGTTTGACCTGCCGCCGGTGTAATAAAACATAAATAAATCCCCATCCTTCCCTTTGACAGGGGAAGGATGGGCTTTGTCCGTGGTAAACTGAGCGAATCTCTCACTTCAAGATTTCTCAGGACGATGAAAAAGAAACGCCCCGTACTTCAGGATGTCGCCGATCGCGTCGGTGTGACCAAAATGACGGTCAGCCGTTTTTTACGTAACCCGGAACAGGTTTCCGTGGCGTTACGTGGCAAGATTGCCGCTGCCCTTGATGAACTGGGTTACATCCCCAACCGTGCACCCGATATTCTCTCGAATGCGACCAGCCGCGCGGTGGGCGTTCTGCTTCCTTCTTTGACCAACCAGGTTTTCGCCGAAGTATTACGTGGAATTGAAAGCGTCACCGATGCGTTTGGTTACCAGACCATGCTCGCCCACTACGGGTACAAGCCGGAACTCGAAGAGGAACGTCTTGAATCGATGCTTTCCTGGAACATTGACGGCCTGATTTTAACCGAACGTACCCACACTGCCCGCACGCTCAAAATGATTGAAGTGGCCGGTATTCCGGTCGTGGAGCTGATGGACAGCCAGTCGCCGTGCCTCGACATCGCCGTCGGCTTTGATAACTTCGAAGCGGCGCGCCAGATGACGGCGGCCATTATCGCCCGCGGGCATCGTCATATCGCCTATCTGGGTGCGCGTCTTGATGAACGTACTATCATCAAACAGAAGGGATACGAGCAGGCGATGCTAGACGCGAACTTAACCCCGTACAGCGTGATGGTGGAGCAGTCCTCTTCCTATACGTCGGGTATTGAGCTGATGCGTCAGGCGCGACGCGAGTATCCGCAACTGGACGGTATTTTCTGTACCAACGATGACCTTGCGGTCGGCGCAGCGTTTGAGTGCCAGCGTCTGGGGCTGAAGATCCCTGATGATATGGCGATCGCCGGTTTCCACGGCCATGACATCGGTCAGGTGATGGAGCCGCGTCTGGCGAGCGTCCTGACGCCGCGTGAACGTATGGGCCGCATTGGCGCAGAACGCCTGCTGGCGCGCATTCGTGGCGAGACGGTTACGCCGAAAATGTTAGATTTAGGTTTCACCTTGTCACCGGGTGGATCTATTTGAACTGACAAATTTGAAGTAGCTCACACTTATTCACTTCGCGCACGTTTGGATATTGCTTCTCTTTTGCCCCGGCAGGACAATGTTACCGATAACTGTTACCCGTAACAATTGACTGAGGGACACCCTTTGAGCACGACTAATCACGATCACCACGTCTACGTCCTGATGGGCGTTTCCGGTAGCGGGAAATCAGCCGTGGCCAGCGAAGTGGCGCATCAACTCCAGGCTGCGTTTCTTGATGGCGACTTCCTCCATCCGCGCAGCAACATCATGAAAATGGCCTCCGGCGAGCCGCTGAACGACGACGACCGTAAACCGTGGTTGCAGGCGCTGAACGACGCCGCGTTCGCGATGCAGCGCACCAATAAAGTCTCCCTGATCGTCTGCTCCGCGCTGAAAAAAACCTACCGCGATCTGCTGCGTGACGGCAATCCGAACCTCTCTTTCATCTACCTGAAAGGGGATTTCGAGGTGATTGAAAGCCGCCTGAAGGCGCGTAAAGGTCACTTCTTCAAAACCCAGATGCTGGTGACGCAGTTTGAAGCACTGCAGGAGCCGGGTGAAGACGAAAAAGACGTCTTAGTGGTTGATATCGATCAGTCACTGGAGGGTGTTGTTGCCAGCACCATCGAGGTCATTAATAAAAGGCAGTAAGTTTTGAGTACATTAACGCTAGTTTTGACAGCAGTAGGTTCGGTATTGCTGCTGTTGTTTTTAGTGATGAAGGCGCGCATGCACGCCTTTGTTGCTTTGATGGTGGTTTCTATTGGTGCTGGTCTCTTTTCCGGTATGCCGCTCGACAAGATCGCCGCGACAATGGAAAAAGGGATGGGCGGTACGCTGGGCTTCCTGGCGATTGTGGTAGCGCTGGGCGCGATGTTTGGCAAGATTTTGCACGAGACGGGCGCGGTCGACCAGATTGCCGTCAAGATGCTGAAATCCTTCGGCCACAGCCGCGCGCACTACGCGATTGGTCTGGCAGGGCTGATTTGCGCGCTGCCGCTGTTCTTCGAAGTGGCCGTTGTGCTGCTCATCAGCGTCGCGTTTTCTATGGCGCGCCATACCGGCACTAACCTCGTCAAGCTGGTCATTCCGCTGTTTGCGGGCGTGGCGGCAGCCGCAGCGTTTCTGCTGCCGGGGCCTGCGCCGATGCTGCTGGCGTCCCAGATGCACGCTGACTTTGGCTGGATGATCCTGATTGGCCTGTGCGCGGCAATCCCGGGGATGATTATTGCCGGTCCGCTGTGGGGCAACTTCATCAGCCGTTACGTTGAGCTGCACATTCCGGACGACATTACCGAGCCGCACCTGGGCGAGGGCAAAATGCCATCCTTTGGCTTCAGCCTGTCGCTGATCCTGCTGCCGCTGGTGCTGGTGGGCCTGAAAACCATCGCCGCGCGCTTTGTGCCGGTCGGTTCTACCGCCTACGAATGGTTTGAGTTCATTGGTCATCCGTTCACGGCGATCCTGGTGGCGTGCCTGGTGGCGATTTACGGTCTGGCGATGCGTCAGGGGATGCCAAAAGACCGGGTGATGGAGATCTGCGGTGCGGCGCTGCAGCCTGCGGGGATTATCCTGCTGGTTATCGGCGCAGGCGGCGTGTTCAAGCAGGTGCTGGTGGATTCCGGCGTGGGCCCGGCTCTGGGCGAAGCGCTGACCGGGATGGGCTTGCCGATTGCGGTCACCTGCTTTGTGCTGGCTGCGGCGGTGCGTATCATCCAGGGTTCCGCCACCGTGGCGTGTTTAACCGCCGTGGGTCTGGTGATGCCGGTGATTGAACAGCTGAACTACTCCGGTGCCCAGATGGCCGCGCTCTCTATCTGTATCGCGGGCGGTTCGATTGTGGTCTCTCACGTTAACGACGCCGGCTTCTGGCTGTTCGGTAAGTTTACCGGTGCCACCGAAGCGCAAACCCTGAAAACCTGGACGCTGATGGAAACTATCCTCGGCACGACGGGTGCAATTGTCGGGATGATTGCCTTTACGCTGCTCAGCTAAATGCACTGATTTAACAAGGCAAAAAAAGGCCCGGTAGCGTCAGCGCTTACCGGGCCTTTTTATTATCCAGGGCGTCAGGCCGGGCCATAACCCGGCATTGTGTTACTCGCCCTGCGTGGCGCTCTCAATCGTTAAGCGCACGTCCGAGGTAATCAGCTCTGCCAGCATCTGGTACACCTTCAACGTCTCTTCCGGCTCGGCATCACCCGTATCGCTGATGAAGCCTTCATCGCGCAGCGTCAGCACCAGAGAACTGAAGACCGCTTTGTCGAAGAATTCAGGGGCGTTAATGCCGTGCAGAACGGACAGGCGCTGGGCCAGCGTCCGGCTCTCTTTCTCCAGCGTACCGCGGTTGATGGACGGGTTCGCGCTCAGCAGCCAGAACGTGATGGCGTAGCGCTGCAGCGTTTCGCGCGCACCGGCCGCCAGCAGCTGCAGGGTGCGGGAGCGTGACGGATTGATGTGCAGCTCGTCGTTGTTCAGGGTAATCAGCCCCTGGCGACGCATCTCTTCCGTCATCTTATCCAGTTCTGTCGCCAGCTCATCCTTACTCCAGCGCAGGAACAGCTCCGCTTTCAGCATTGGATAGATGGTCTCAAGATGGCGCAATAGCTCCTGACGGGAGATATGACGATGCTGGGTAATAATGGCGGCCATGAGCGACGGCAGCATCAGCATATGCGTGATGTTGTTGCGGTAGTAGGTCATCAGAACGGCCTGCTCGCGCGGCAGAATGATGATGTCGCCGATCGTGTCCTTCTCCACTTCAAACTTGTTCATCTGCAACGCGTGATCGATAAGTTCACTGGCGGTTGCAGAAGGCACGGTCGAGTCAACCGAATACGGCACGTTACGCATCATGTCCAGATAGCAATCCAGCTGCTCCGTAAGCTGTTCACGGGTCAGGGAACGCTGACGTGAAGCCAGAAGTGCCGTACAGCAGAGGTTCATGGCGTTAGCCGCACCGGCGTTGTTAATGCGCACCATCAGCTCGGACGCGATGCCGTTAACCGTTGGCGTCAGCCAGGCAGGACGCACCGCTTCGATAGGATCGATGGACTCGCGCCATTCCGGCACATGATGGTTCAGGTAGGTCATCAGCGGCATCGGCTCGCCGAAGTTCACGTAGCCCTGACCGAGATTGCGCAGCTTGCTCAAGCCGCGCAGCATCTGCGGCAGGCTCTCTTTCTCTTTGGTCGCACCGCGCAGCTCTTTCGCGTACGTGCCCACTTCCATCACGTGCTCATAGCCGATGTAGATAGGCACCAGCGTGATCGGACGGGTACCGCCGCGCAGCATGGCCTGGATGGTCATCGACAGCGTGCCGGTCTTCGGATCGAGCAGACGACCGGTACGGGAACGCCCACCCTCCACGAAGTACTCCACGGAATAGCCGCGGCTGAACAGCTCGCCCAGATACTCGCGGAACACGGTGGAGTAGAGCTTGTTGCCCTTGAAGGTACGACGAATAAAGAACGCGCCCAGGCGGCGGAAAATCGGGCCCGCGGGCCAGAAGTTCAGGTTGATACCGGCTGCGATGTGCGGTGGCACCAGCCCCTGGTGATAGAGCACGTAGGAAAGGAGCAGGTAGTCCATGTGGCTGCGGTGGCAGGGGACATAGACAATCTCATGGCCATCGTGCGCCAGCTGACGTACACGCTCAGCGTTATGCACGTTGATGCCCTGATACAGGCGGTTCCATGTAAAGCCGAGAATACGATCGGACAGGCGAATCATCTCGTAAGAGAAGTTCGCTGCGATCTCTTCCATCAGCGCAATGGCGTTCTGCTGAGCTTTCTCATGCGAAATTTTCTTGCTGCGCGCTTCATCTTCAACGGCGCGGGCGATCGCTTTGGAGGCCAGCAGCTTGTTGAACAGGTCCTGACGCGCCGGAAGGCGTGGCCCTACGGCCGCCAGGCGCTGACGGGCGAAGTGCATACGCGCCACGCGCGCCAGTTTTTGCGCGATGATCTTGTCGGTGCCGTGCTCGTCCGCCATGCGACGCAGCGAAACGGAAGGGGAGAAGCGCACAAAGCTGTCGCGTCCCAGCCAGGAGACCGCGAAGAACTTCTGGATGCCGTTAAGCATGCGCAGCGGCGGATTCTCTTCGCCTTTTTCACGACCCGGACGACGACCAAACATCACCGATACCGGCACCATCTGCACATCCAGATCGGGGTTGCTGCGGTGCAGATCGAGATAGTCATGGAACAGCTTGATGGACTCTTCTTTCGGCGTGTAATAGGTAAACACGCGCGGCCCGCCGTGGATGAAGACGTAGCGCGGCAGCAGCGTACCGTCAACTTCCAGCGGTTCAAGCGGGTCAGGTAAGTCATGCGCCAGACACTGGGCGCGAAGCGTCAGTAAGTCTGCCTTCGAGTTATAAGGCAAAACGTACATAATAGGGCGCGACGTATCGAGCCCCAGTTCCAGCGCGGGTTCTGCTGGGATAGACTTGCTTTTTACCAGGATGCTTAATGGTAAATTAAGTAATTTGTAGTAAATTCGTGGCCAGCCGGACATAAACGATGTAAAGCCTCTGGTTAATAATGCAATTGCGGCGCAAGGATAACAGAAAGCGCGCAAAATTTCTGTTGTTACCCGTCATACTTCAGGCTGTAGCGAAACGCGCTCCGCCTCATGTTAATGACGCTCTTTTTTAAAAAAGGTTCTTTTAATGGCCAATAATACCACTGGGTTAACGCGTATCATCAAAGCCGCCGGCTATTCATGGAAAGGTTTCCGTGCCGCATGGGTCAACGAAGCCGCTTTTCGCCAGGAGGGCGTCGCCGCAATCATCGCGGTGATCGTCGCCTGTTTCCTTGATGTTGATGCGATTACCCGCGTACTGCTTATCGGTTCCGTACTTCTGGTGATGATAGTGGAAATTCTTAATAGCGCTATTGAGGCCGTTGTTGATCGCATTGGTTCCGATTTCCATGAGCTTTCTGGCCGTGCAAAAGACATGGGCTCTGCTGCCGTGTTGCTGGCGATTATCACTGCCGTTATCACCTGGGTCACCCTGCTTTGGTCACATTTCCGATGAGCCTCGAGGAATAATTAAGTCCCTGGTTTTTTGTGCAGTTTTTGGTTCCAAAATCGCCTTTGACTGTATATACTCACAGCATAACTGTATATACACCCAGGGGGCGGAATGAAAGCGTTAACGACCAGGCAGCAAGAGGTGTTTGATCTCATTCGGGATCATATCGGCCAGACGGGTATGCCACCCACGCGTGCGGAAATCGCGCAGCGTCTGGGCTTCCGTTCTCCGAATGCTGCCGAGGAACACCTGAAAGCGCTGGCGCGTAAGGGTGTGATTGAGATTGTGTCAGGCGCGTCACGGGGTATCCGCCTGCTGGTGGAAGAAGAGACGGGCATTCCGCTGATAGGCCGCGTTGCTGCAGGTGAGCCGCTGCTGGCACAACAGCATATTGAAGGTCACTACCAGGTCGATCCCGGCATGTTCAAACCGAGCGCTGATTTCCTGCTGCGCGTCAGCGGCATGTCGATGAAAGACATCGGCATTCTTGATGGCGATCTGCTTGCGGTGCATAAAACCCAGGACGTGCGAAACGGCCAGGTCGTGGTCGCACGCATTGATGACGAAGTGACCGTTAAGCGTCTGAAAAAGCAGGGTAACACTGTTCAGTTGCTGCCCGAAAACAGCGAGTTCACCCCGATTGTGGTCGACCTCCGCGAACAGAGCTTCTCTATTGAAGGTCTGGCGGTAGGCGTGATTCGCAACGGTGAATGGCTGTAATCTCTTCCTGACAGGCTATGGCACCGCTGTAGCCTGATTCATTCCCCACTCCCGGTATCTTTCATGTCACTGCTGACGGCATCCGATAAGGCATTGTGGCGTCTTGCTCTGCCGATGATTTTCTCCAATATTACCGTGCCCTTGCTGGGGCTGGTTGATACTGCCGTTATAGGCCATCTTGATTCACCGGTTTATCTTGGCGGCGTGGCGATTGGCGCGACGGCAACCAGCTTCCTGTTTATGCTGCTGCTCTTTTTGCGCATGAGTACCACCGGTCTTACCGCACAGGCTTATGGCGCGAAAGATCCGCTGCGTCTGGCGCGCGCACTGGTGCAGCCGCTGATCCTCGCGCTTGGCGCGGGTGCGTTAATCGTTGTATTGCGGGCCCCCCTGATCGATCTTGCGCTTCATATTGTCGGTGGCAGCGAAGCGGTACTGGCGCAGGCGCGACGGTTCCTGGAAATCCGCTGGCTCAGCGCACCCGCCTCGCTGGCAAATCTGGTTCTGCTGGGGTGGCTACTGGGCGTGCAGTACGCCCGTGCGCCCGTGATTTTGCTGGTGGTGGGTAACCTGCTCAACATTGTTCTGGACGTCTGGCTGGTCATGGGTCTGCATATGAACGTGCAGGGCGCGGCGCTGGCGACGGCGATTGCCGAATACGGGACCTTTATCATTGGCTTGTGGATGGTCCGGCGTGTGCTGGCCATGCGCGGGATCTCCCTGGCGCTGCTCAAAACCGCATGGCGCGGCAATATCCGTAAGCTGCTGGCGCTCAACCGTGACATCATGCTGCGCTCCCTTCTTCTTCAGCTCTGCTTCGGTGCGCTGACGGTTTTCGGGGCTCGACTGGGGCCGGAAATCGTTGCGGTGAATGCGGTATTGATGACGCTTCTGACCTTTACCGCCTATGCGCTGGACGGTTTTGCCTACGCGGTTGAAGCGCATTCCGGGCAGGCGTACGGGGCGCGCGAAAGCGGGCAGCTACGGGAGGTCTGGCGGGCTGCCTGCCGTCAGTCGGGGCTGGTGGCGCTGGCCTTTGGTCTGGTTTACGCCTGCTTCGGTGAGCAGATCGTTGCATTGCTTACCTCTCTCCCTGCGCTGCGCGAGCTGGCGAGCCACTATCTCATCTGGCAAGTCGTCTTACCGGTGGTTGGCGTCTGGTGTTATCTGCTGGACGGCATGTTTATTGGGGCGACGCGCGGAGCCGAAATGCGCAACAGTATGGCTGTCGCGGCGGCCGGATTTGGCCTGACGCTCCTGACGCTCCCCTGGCTGGGGAATCATGGTTTATGGCTGGCCCTGGCCGTCTTCCTCTCGCTGCGCGGATTATCGCTGGCGTTTATCTGGCACCGACACTGGCAAAACAATACCTGGTTTCCCTCGCGCTCCGATATATCGTGACGGTTAAAGATTCCGAATATGAAATTAACCACGGAATCCTTAACTACAATAATTATCACGTCCAGCAGAAAAGAACGTAACGGACGTTACGACCCGACGCTTAACGAAGAGGACACGATGATGAATAAAGACGAAATCGGCGGCAACTGGAAGCAGTTCAAAGGTAAAGCGAAAGAACAGTGGGGTAAGCTGACGGATGACGACATGACCGTCATCGAAGGTAAACGCGATCAGCTTGTCGGTAAAATCCAGGAGCGTTACGGCTACGCAAAAGACCAGGCGGAAAAAGAAGTGGGCGACTGGGAAAAACGCAACGACTACCGCTGGTAACCGGGCTACACCCGAAAGTACAAGGAAGTACACCCTGAAGGCGGCCATGAGCCGCCTTTTCTTTTGCCGCTAACGCGGCTTTTTCTTCACCAGGATAGAGTGGTCGTGCTGACACGCGTCCTGATGGCGACAGGCTTCCACCTCCACGCACGCGGAACAGAGCCCGTGCGCTTCAATCACGTTATGACGCAGGGCAAAGCCCATTTTCTCTGCCAGCGTATGCATAATATCTTCCACGCCTTCCGCAGCCTCTTCTTTCACCACGCCGCAGCGGTCACAGATAAACATCGCCGATGTGTGGGTGGGCTGATCGAACAGATGGCATAGCACATAGCTGTTGGTGGATTCCACCTTGTGCACGAACCCTTGTTCAAGCAGGAAATCCAGCGCGCGATAGACCGTCGGCGGCTTTGCCTGCGGCTCGCTTTCGCGGAGTAGATCCAGCAGATCGTAGGCGCTGATGGCACCCTGCTGCAGGCTCATCAGACGTAATACTTCAAGGCGCTGCGGAGTCAGGCGCACATTGCGTTGCGCACACAGCTTTTCGGCCTGCGCTAACAGCTCTTTTGTGGACTTATCCATGTAGCACCCCGGATGTTATAGGACGGAAAACCTTCACTTTATCATGTTCTGCTAAAAACACCGAGATCCGCCAGTCTGTGCTATACCTGACCCATCGAAAACCGGGAGAACCAGAATGAAAAGACCTGACTGCATTCGACACTGGCGCGACGTGGAAGGCGCGGATGACTCGACCTACCCCGACAGCGATGAGCTGTTTTCTATTGGCGCACCGCTGGCTCGCAAGCTTGGGCTCGGGCGTATTGGCATCCATCATGAGCGCCTGCCGCCTGGGCGCAGAACGTCCTATCCGCATGCGGAGAGCGACGAAGAAGAGTTTGTTTACGTGCTCGAAGGCTACCCTGAAGCCTGGATTAACGGCCACTTGTGGAAACTGGAGCCTGGCGACAGCGTAGGCTTTCCCGCCGGAACCGGCATCTGTCATACCTTTATCAACAACACGGACGATGAGGTTCGGCTCCTGGTCGTTGGCGAGGCCAACAAGAAGCACAACCGCATCTACTACCCGCTCAACCCCGTGTATGCCGCCACGCGGGAAGATCGCTGGGTAGATCATCCCCCGCAGTTTTTTGGACCGCATGATGGAAAACCTGGGAAAAAATAATTTCCTCTTCTATAAATATTGAGGGCCGTCACAAAATATAACAGGCCGTAAGGGAGTTTTACTTAGGGAAAGAAATAGCGGGTCTTTTACTACTTATTCACAGCAATAGTTCGTTCCTGTTTGGGTGATAACAGACAGGGGTTATTTCATAACAGACTATAACGGGCATACTGTGAAAAAAAATTTTAAATTTTCGGTGGTTAGCATTGCTGTCTCCTTGTTTATGGCAAATCAGGCGGGAGCAGCCAATACCTGGACAGAATCACGCAGCGACGCAATGGGTGGCACCGGCGTGGCTTCGGGAAGCTATGGTAGTGGGGCGTTAATCAACCCCGCGCTGCTGGCAAAGGCAAAACCGGACGATGATGTGACGGTCATATTGCCTTCGGTTGGCGCGCAAATCACGGATGAAGACAATCTTCAGGACGAGATTGATAACATCAACGACAAAATTAATCACTACAAGGATGTGGTTGATAATCTCACGCCACGAGAAATTATCACCAATCCATTAGGTTCCATTAATCAATTCCAGGGCGCGGCCAAAGATCTGGCCGATGAGCTGGACTATCTCAAAGGCAAAACCGCACGCGCAACGGCAGGGGCAGGGCTTGCGGTGAGTATCCCTAACGATGTCCTTTCGGTAGCCTTCATGGCGAAAGGCTATGCCCATGGCCGGGTGAGCTCGTCTATCGATCAGCAAGATATTGATTACCTTCGCCGTATTCAACGAAGCAATGTCGTGGCTGCCGGTGTCGCGCTGGACGCTGCGCTGAATGGTACGGATCAGATCACCAAAAACCTCAACTCAACGGCATCCGGCCGGGCGGCGATAGTCTCCGATTACGGTGTTGCTGTTGCCCGTCAGTTCGATCTGGGTGGCGTCCCGGTTTCCGTGGGGGTTACGCCAAAACTGCAAAAAACCTGGGTCTATAACTACACCACGTCAATCTACGATTACGACAGTAACAAGTGGAACGACAGCCGCTACCGCACTGACGATACGGGCTTCAACGTGGATGCCGGTATTGCGGCCGATTTCGGCGAACACTGGACCGTGGGCGTGAGCGGACAAAACCTGATGTCGCGTGATATCGACACCAAAGACATCCGTATTCGCAACGGCCGTACGGGAGAAGTGGTGAGCTATAAAGACACCTATCAGATCCGTCCGCTGGTGACCGCCGGTGCTGCCTGGCACAACGACCTGGTGACGCTGACCGCCGATGGCGATCTGACCGAAACCAAAGGCTTCAAGAGCGAAGATACGTCGCAGTACGTGGGTGTCGGTGCCGAGGTAACGCCGCTGAGCTGGCTGGCGGTGCGTGCGGGTTATCGTGCCGACGTGAAGGGTAACGACAGCAATGTCTTTACCGGCGGTGTCGGTTTCGCGCCGTTTAGCACCGTGCATGTTGACCTGATGGGCCTGTACGGTGAAGACGAAACCTGGGGCGCAGGGGCTCAACTGAGCATGACGTTCTAAAGTCCACCGGAGGCGCTGCGCCTCCGGCTTTTCTTTGTGCTATAGTAGCGCCCCTTTTCCACCAGATGCTTAAAACTTCGCCATGTCGTCAGAATTACAGACCGCTTTCCCTGCACACCGTTTTTCCATTGCGCCAATGCTCGACTGGACGGACAGACACTGCCGCTATTTCCTGCGCCAGCTCTCCCGCCATACGCTGCTGTACACCGAAATGGTGACCACAGGCGCAATCATTCACGGCAAGGGCGACTATCTGGCCTATAGCGAAGAAGAGCATCCGGTTGCCCTGCAGCTGGGCGGCAGCGATCCGGCCGCGCTGGCGCAGTGCGCGAAGCTGGCTGAAGCGCGCGGCTACGACGAGATCAACCTCAACGTTGGCTGCCCGTCCGATCGCGTGCAAAACGGCATGTTCGGCGCCTGCCTGATGGGGAACGCGCAGCTGGTGGCGGACTGTATCAAGGCGATGCGCGACGTCGTTTCCATTCCGGTGACGGTCAAAACCCGCATCGGCATTGACGACCAGGACAGCTACGAATTCCTGTGCGATTTCATCAATACGGTCTCCGGCAAGGGCGAATGCGAGATGTTCATCATCCATGCGCGAAAAGCCTGGCTCTCCGGCCTGAGCCCGAAAGAGAACCGTGAAATCCCGCCGCTGGACTACCCGCGCGTGTATCAGCTGAAGCGTGACTTCCCGCACCTGAAGATGTCCATTAACGGCGGCATCAAGTCGCTGGAAGAGGCCAAAGCGCATCTTGAACATATGGATGGGGTGATGGTCGGGCGCGAGGCGTATCAGAACCCGGGCATTCTGGCGACGGTCGATCGCGAAATCTTTGGCATCGAAGGTGCAGACACCGATCCGGTTGCCGTCGTGCGGGCGATGTATCCTTACATTGAGCGCGAGCTGAGCAGCGGTACGTATCTCGGCCATATCACTCGCCATATGCTTGGGCTGTTCCAGGGCATTCCGGGCGCGCGTCAGTGGCGTCGCTACCTGAGCGAAAACGCCCATAAAGCCGGGGCCGATATTGAGGTGCTGGAACATGCGTTGCGCCTGGTGGCGGACAAGCGATAACTTTCGCTAAAAGTTCGTCAAATTCACCACGCCCTGCGAATTCTCGCGGGGCGTTTTGTTTTAAGAACAACACGTTATGTCTGGCATGATTCTTGTAATGTTTGCTGCATCATTCGGGAACTCGTGGGAGAGCACCATGCTGGAACTACTTTTTGTGATTGGCTTTTTTGTCATGCTGTTAGCAACGGGCATTTCGCTGCTCGGCATTCTGGCGGCTATCGTGGTGGCGACGGTCGTCATGTTTATTGGCGGATTGTTTGCCCTGACGATCAAACTGCTGCCGTGGTTACTGCTGGCCGTGGCGGTGGTATGGGTGATACGGGCGATTAAATCGCCAAAAGTGCCCAGTTATCAGCGCAATAACCGCTTCCGTTACTAAGGTATTGAGGGGTTCGTCACAGAGTTGTAACTTTTCCGGCAGCCTGGCTTAGAACAGAATAGGATTTACTTATCGAATCTGTCACTATGATTGCCGTTAAAGAATTCATCGCGCTGTACCCTACATACAGCCGAACTAAAAAAAGAAAGGGCTTCCCACGGGAAGCCCAATTTCTTTTTGGGGCTCAGGGAATCAACAAGCTCGATCCCTGCGTTGCCCGGCTCTCCAGCACCTCATGCGCGCGCTGCGCGTCGGCTAGCGGGTATTTCTGCGCTTCTACCACATCCACCTTAATGACGCCGCTGGCGATCAGCGAGAACAGCTCGTTGCTGGCTTCCTCAAGTTCTTCCCGGTTGGTGATGTAGCCTTGCAGGGAAGGGCGCGTGACGTACAGCGAGCCTTTCTGGTTCAGGATGCCGAGATTCACGCCGGTGACAGCACCTGACGCATTCCCGAAGCTCACCATCAGCCCACGACGCTGCAGGCAGTCCAGCGACGCTTCCCAGGTATCTTTCCCTACCGAGTCATACACCACGCGTACCTTTTTGCCGCTGGTGATCTCCTTCAGCCGTTCGACAATGCTCTCTTCACGGTAGTTAATCACCTGCCAGGCGCCCGCCTGCAGCGCGCGCTGGGCTTTTTGGGCATTGCCCACGGTGCCGATCAGTTTTGCGCCCAGCGCTTTTGCCCACTGACAGGCGATGAGCCCGACGCCACCCGCCGCGGCATGAAACAGGAACTGCTCGTCGGGTTTAATTTCATAGGTTTTGCGCAGCAGGTAGTAAACGGTTAACCCTTTCAGAAAGGAGGCCGCCGCCTGCTCAAAGGAGATGGCGTTGGGCAGCAGGGCGGCTTTATCCGCCGGGACGTTGTGGACGGAGCTGTAAGCGCCCAGCGGAGATTGCGCGTACACCACGCGGTCGCCTTCTTTAATATGCTTAACCGCGCTGCCCACTTTGACGACGACGCCGGCCGCCTCGGTGCCCAGTCCACTCGGCATCGATGGAGGCGGGTAGAGCCCGCCGCGAATATAGGTGTCGATGTAGTTTATGCCGATGGCTTTGTTTTCAACCTGCACTTCGTTTTCGCCAGGCGCGGTGGGGGTGAACTCCACCGCGTTGAGTACGTCAGGGCCACCATGCTTGTGAAATTCAATACGTGTTGCCATGCTTCCTCCAGAATGTGGTAATCTTTCGACCCACTCTTTATCTCGGTAACTCCATTCACTATGGCAGGAAACAAACCCTTCAACAAACAGACTGAACCTCGCGAGCGTGATTTCCAGGTCGCAGGGTTAAAAGTCCCGCCGCACTCGATTGAAGCGGAACAGTCGGTGTTGGGCGGTTTAATGCTGGATAACGAACGCTGGGACGACGTCGCCGAGCGCGTGGTGTCTGAGGATTTCTACACCCGTCCGCACCGTCATATCTTTACCGAAATGGCGCGCCTGCAGGAGTCGGGTAGCCCAATTGACCTGATCACGCTCGCGGAATCGCTGGAGCGTCAGGGACAGCTGGACAGCGTCGGCGGGTTTGCCTATCTGGCAGAACTGTCAAAAAACACGCCAAGTGCGGCGAACATCAGCGCTTATGCTGACATCGTGCGTGAACGCGCCGTTGTCCGAGAGATGATCTCGGTGGCGAATGAGATCGCCGAAGCGGGTTTTGATCCGCAGGGTCGCACCAGTGAAGATCTGCTCGACCTTGCCGAGTCCCGCGTCTTCAAAATCGCCGAAAGCCGCGCCAACAAAGACGAAGGCCCCAAAAACATCGCCGACGTCCTCGACGCCACCGTTGCCCGTATCGAACAGCTGTTCCAGCAGCCGCACGACGGTGTGACCGGGGTGAACACCGGTTATGACGATCTCAACAAAAAAACCGCCGGTCTGCAGCCGTCGGATTTGATTATCGTCGCCGCGCGTCCGTCGATGGGTAAAACGACATTTGCGATGAACCTCGTCGAAAATGCGGCGATGTTGCAGGATAAGCCGGTACTGATTTTCAGCCTTGAGATGCCCTCCGAGCAGATCATGATGCGTTCTCTGGCATCGCTGTCGCGCGTGGACCAGACCCGCATCCGTACCGGTCAGCTCGACGATGAGGACTGGGCGCGCATCTCCGGCACCATGGGCATTCTGCTGGAAAAACGTAACATCTATATTGATGACTCCTCCGGCCTGACGCCGACGGAAGTCCGTTCCCGCGCGCGTCGTATCGCCCGCGAACACGGCGGTATCGGCCTTATCATGATCGACTACCTTCAGCTGATGCGCGTCCCGTCGCTCTCCGACAACCGTACGCTGGAGATCGCCGAAATTTCCCGCTCGCTCAAGGCGTTAGCCAAAGAGCTGCACGTGCCGGTGGTGGCGCTGTCGCAGCTTAACCGCTCTCTGGAACAACGTGCCGACAAACGTCCGGTCAACTCCGACCTGCGTGAATCCGGCTCGATCGAGCAGGATGCCGACTTAATCATGTTTATCTACCGTGATGAGGTTTATCACGAGAACAGCGACCTGAAAGGGATCGCCGAAATTATTATTGGTAAACAACGTAACGGCCCGATCGGGACGGTGCGTCTGACCTTTAACGGCCAGTGGTCGCGTTTCGACAACTATGCCGGTCCTCAATATGATGATGAGTAATTTCTAAGGAATTCAAATGCAAGCGGCAACTGTTGTCATTAACCGCCGCGCTCTGCGACACAACCTGCAACGTCTGCGTGAACTGGCATCCGCCAGCAAGCTCGTTGCAGTCGTGAAAGCGAACGCTTACGGACACGGTCTTCTTGAGACCGCGCGAACGCTCCCCGATGCCGACGCCTTTGGCGTCGCCCGTCTTGAAGAAGCCCTCCGCCTGCGCGCGGGGGGGATTACCCAGCCGATTCTGCTCCTCGAAGGCTTTTTCGAAGCCGCCGATCTGCCAACTATCGCGGATCAGCATCTGCACACGGCGGTACACAACGAAGAACAGCTGGCCGCGCTGGAAACCGCTGAGCTGAGCGAGCCGGTGACCGTGTGGATGAAGCTTGATACGGGCATGCACCGTCTGGGCGTGCGTCCGGAAAGCGCCGAAGCGTTTTATCAGCGTTTATGCCGGTGCAAAAACGTGCGCCAGCCGGTGAATATTGTCAGCCACTTCGCCCGTGCCGATGAGCCCGAGTGCGGTGCGACCGAGCGACAGCTGGATATCTTTAATACCTTCTGCGAAGGCAAGCCGGGGATGCGCTCGATCGCCGCATCCGGCGGTATTCTGCTGTGGCCGCAGTCGCATTTCGACTGGGCGCGACCGGGCATCATTCTTTACGGCGTATCGCCGCTGGAGAATAAACCCTGGGGGCCGGACATGGGTTTCCAGCCGGTGATGTCTCTGGTGTCTACTCTGATTGCCGTGCGAGAACACAAAGCCGGTGAACCGGTGGGCTATGGTGGCACCTGGACCAGCGAGCGCGACACGCGTCTCGGCGTGGTGGCGATGGGCTACGGCGACGGCTATCCGCGCGCTGCACCAACGGGTACGCCGGTGCTGGTCAACGGTCGCGAGGTAAAGATCGTTGGCCGCGTGGCGATGGACATGATTTGCGTCGATCTGGGGCCAGAAGCGCAGGATAAACCCGGCGACGATGTGGTGATGTGGGGGAAAGGTTTACCCGTTGAACGTATTGCTGAAATCACTAAAGTGAGTGCTTACGAACTTATCACCCGCCTGACGTCGCGGGTGGCGATGAAGTACATCGACTAACATTTCATTCCAGGGAAGGATAATGTCCCCTTCAGAAATCGCTGCATGTCTGGCCTATGCTCTCTCCGTCTGGCTGGCCGCCAGAAACAATATCCATACGTGGTGGATAGGCATCATCGGTAGCGGGCTTTATGCCTGGGTTTTCTATTCTGTGCAGCTTTATGCTGACGTTACCCTTCAGTTCTTTTTCATCATAACGAGCATAACCGGCTGGCTGCATTGGCTTAAAGGCAATCATGGAGAGGTCTTGCCTGTTCGTCGTACCAGACCGGGACATTTTTTTATGCTTTTAGCCTGCGCCGTAAGCGTAGCAGCGGCGTATGGGTGGATATTGCATCTCTATACCAATGCATGGGCCCCCTGGCTGGACTCCATCATTTTGACATTCAGCATTCTTGCTCAGTTTATGTTGATGGGACGGCGTCTGGAAAACTGGTATATCTGGCTTGCCGTTAACACGCTGGCAGTACCGCTGTACGCGACGAGAGAACTGTATCTGACCGCCGGTTTATATCTGGTGTTTTGGTTTAATGCGTGGCACGGACTGTATCAGTGGCGCAAGGAGATCCGTGCGCAATGACGCTGTATGCCAACGGCCTGGTGGTAGGCAAATTCGCACCATTACATGCAGGCCATGAAGCGCTTATCAATACGGCACTTGAGCAGTGCGAGACGGTCTGTATCATCAGCTATTCGTCGCCGGAAATACGCGGTTACGAACCTGAAAAGCGGCTTAACTGGTTAACAACGCGCTTCCCGCAATGTCGCCACCTCGTGCTTTCGCCGCATGTGTTGGCTGCATATGGCCTTGCGCCACCGCCACCGAATGACGCTGATGACGATCTTCACCGGCATTATGTTGCAACGCTGTGTGAGGACATTTTGCATTGTCAGCCAGAGGCGGTATTTACTGCCGAAGACTATGGAGACGGGTTTGCCGCTGTCCTGAGCGAGCGTTTCGGACGACCGGTTGCGCACGTGCGTCTCCAGCGTCAACGGGGACCAGAGGCCCCTTCGGGAACGCTCATCCGTTCTGATGTTCATCGTTATCGTAAGATGATGTCCCCAGAGGTGTACCGCAGCTTTGTTTTTCGTATCTGCTTATTAGGTGGAGAATCGACGGGCAAAAGCACGCTAGCAAAGGCTCTGGCGCAGACGCTAAACGTTCCGTACGTTGCAGAGTATGGCCGTGAACACTGGGAAGCGAAGAACGGTATCCTGGATCGGGAGGATTTGCTGCATATTGCCCGCGAGCAAGTACGTCGGGAAGCATTAGCCTGCACGGCGCCTTATCTGGTCTGTGATACCTCACCTTTAACGACCCTGTTTTACGCACTCGATCAGTTTGGCAGCGCGCCGCAGGCGTTAAAGGAGTTAGCTGAACGAGACTATGCGCTGGTCGTACTTTGCGGAGATGAATTTCCGTTTGTGCAGGATGGCACCCGGCAGGGCGAGGCGTTTCGCCACCGACAGCAAGTATGGTATGAAGCAGAGCTGTCGGCACGAAATATTCCTTTTCTGCGCGTGCAGGGCTCACTGCCTGAGCGAATCGATCACATTTGCCGATATATCCAGGGACCGATCTGATATCGCTCTCGACCTTCATCTGCTTCCGGTTTATTGTTGAAATCCCTGCCTCATCGAATTCCGGAGAACCATCGCGTGTTTCAGAAAGTTGACGCCTATGCCGGCGACCCTATCCTCTCCTTAATGGAGCGTTTCAAAGAAGATCCTCGCAGCGACAAAGTGAACCTCAGCATCGGTCTGTATTACAACGAGGATGGCATTATTCCTCAATTAAAAGCCGTTGCCGGAGCCGAAGCGCGTCTGAACGCAGTTCCACACGGCGCGTCTCTGTATCTGCCGATGGAAGGGCTAAACGCTTATCGCAACACCATTGCACCGCTGCTGTTCGGCGCCGATCACGCTGTGCTCGCGCAAAAACGCGTGGCGACTATCCAGACGCTGGGCGGCTCGGGTGCGCTGAAAGTCGGTGCAGACTTCCTGAAAAAATATTTCCCGGATTCAGGCGTGTGGGTCAGCGACCCGACGTGGGAAAACCACGTTGCGATCTTCGAGGGCGCGGGCTTTAAGGTGGCGACCTATCCGTGGTTCGACAGCGAAACGAACGGCGTGCGCGTTGACGCGCTGCTGGAAAAGCTGAACACGCTGCCAGCGCGCAGTATTGTGCTGCTGCACCCATGCTGCCATAACCCAACCGGGGCGGATCTCACCAATGCCCAGTGGGATGCGGTGATCGAGGTGCTGAAGACCCGCGACCTGATCCCGTTCCTCGACATTGCCTACCAGGGCTTTGGCGCGGGTATGGAAGAAGACGCCTATGCCATCCGTGCCGCTGCCAGCGCCGGGCTGCCTGTACTGGTGAGTAACTCCTTCTCTAAGATCTTCTCCCTGTACGGTGAACGCGTTGGTGGCCTGTCCGTGGTGTGTGAAGACGCCGAAGCGGCGGGCCGCGTGCTGGGCCAGCTGAAAGCGACGGTGCGCCGTATCTACTCCAGCCCGCCAAACTTTGGTGCTCAGGTAGTGGCGACGGTTCTCGGTGACGAAACGCTGAAAGCGTCCTGGCTTGCCGAAGTGGAAGCGATGCGTAAGCGCATCCTGTCGATGCGTCAGGAGCTGGTTAACGTCCTGAAAGAGGCTGTGCCAGGGCATAACTTCGACTATCTGCTCAAGCAGCGCGGGATGTTCAGCTATACCGGACTGAGCGCGGCGCAGGTCGATCGCCTGCGCGAAGAGTTCGGTGTCTACCTGATCGCCAGCGGCCGTATGTGCGTGGCGGGCCTGAATGCCAGCAACGTTCACCGCGTGGCGCAGGCGTTTGCAGCTGTGATGTAAGTACTCACTACTTATTATCGCCCTCTCCCTGTGGGAGAGGGCATCAGGCCGCAGAAAATCTTGCCCGGTGGCGGCTGCGCCTGCGCCTTACCGGGCCTACATCACTCATCCACACTTTGTGATCGTCTTCTTTTTATTCCGCTTCATAAGCAAAAACTCCTTCCCTTCACCTCCCGCTGGGGTTAAGGTCGGATAGTTTTTTGACCATTCACTCAAAATAAAACGATAACAAGCTGAATATTCAGGGGAAAATATGCGCAAGATCTCACTGGCGCTCAGCGCCGCCTGCTTATTGTTCTCACTTAATAGCGCCGTCGTCGCACGTGCCTCGGCGCCGACGCCGCTTTACACCGGCACCACCGCCGCCATGCTTGCCGAGCAGGCGCCCATTCACTGGGTCTCCGTGGCGCAAATCGAAAACAGCCTGATGGGACGCGCGCCAATGGCCGTGGGCTTCGACATTGACGATACCGTGCTGTTCTCAAGCCCTGGCTTCTGGCGCGGCAAAAAAATGTATTCACCGGACAGCGAAGCGTATCTGAAGAATCCGGAGTTCTGGGAAAAAATGAATAACGGCTGGGACGAGTACAGCATCCCGAAAGAGGTCGCCCGGGCGCTTATTGCTATGCACGTTAAGCGCGGTGACAGCATTTACTTCGTTACCGGCCGTAGCCAGACCAAAACGGAAACCGTCTCCAGAACACTGCAGGACGATTTCCAGATCCCGGCTGCCAATATGAATCCGGTCATTTTTGCGGGTGACAAAGAGGGGCAAAACACCAAAATCCAGTGGCTGGAAAAGAAAAACATCAAAGTGTTTTATGGCGATTCGGATAACGACATTACCGCCGCGCAGGATGCTGGTGCCAGAGGGATCAGGGTGTTACGCGCGTCTAACTCGACCTATCGACCGCTGCCGATGGCCGGAAAGTTTGGTGAAGAGGTGATCGTCAACTCGGAGTATTAAGCCTCTGGCAGCGAGTTTGACTCTTTTTTAATCAAATCTCGCTGCTGCGGGTTTTACCTTTCGCCTTCTTGCTGCACACTTAGAAAGATTCATCTTTCATTACGGAGCAGCAGATGTGGTACCAACAGACCCTGACCTTAAGCGCTAAACCACGCGGTTTTCACCTGGTGACGGATGAAGTCATCGGGCAGCTCCGCGACCTGTCGCGGGTCAAAACGGGTTTGCTGCATCTGCTGCTTCAGCACACGTCAGCCTCTCTCACGCTGAATGAAAATTGCGATCCCACCGTCCGGTCTGACATGGAGCGTCATTTTCTGAAGAGCGTCCCGGACAACGCGCCCTACGAGCATGACTATGAGGGGGCGGACGATATGCCTTCGCATATCAAATCTTCCCTGCTGGGCGTATCGCTGATGCTGCCGGTCCACAACGGACGGCTGCTGTTGGGCACGTGGCAGGGGATCTGGCTGGGAGAGCATCGCATTCACGGTGGTTCGCGTAAAATTATCGCCACGCTACAAGGGGAATAAAGATGACAATTTCGGAGATACTTCAGTACTGCATGAGCAAGCCCGGCGCGGAGCAGAGCGTCCATAGCGACTGGAAAGCCACGCAGGTTAAGGTGGGGGATGTGCTGTTTGCGATGGTGAAAGAGGTGGAGGGCCGTCCGGCGGCGTCGCTGAAAACCAGCCCTGAACTGGCGGATTTACTGCGTCAGCAGCATGATGACGTGAGGCCGAGCCAGCACCTCAATAAGGCGCACTGGAGCACCGTCTATCTGGATGGATCGATTCCAGGCTCGCAAATTTACTACCTGGTGGACGCGTCCTATCAGCAGGCGGTTGAGCTGCTGCCGGAAACGACCCGACAGCAACTCTCCGTGTGACAATTACAGCAACGGTTTAAGGAAGCGCGCGGTGTGCGAGGCTTCGCACTCTGCAACGGTCTCTGGCGTACCGGAGACGAGGATTTCACCGCCGCCGCTGCCGCCTTCCGGGCCAAGATCGACAATCCAGTCCGCGGTTTTAATCACGTCCAGGTTATGTTCGATGACCACGATGGTGTTGCCCTGATCGCGCAGCTGATGCAGCACGTCCAGCAGCTGCTGGATGTCGGCAAAGTGCAGACCGGTGGTCGGCTCATCCAGGATATACAGCGTCTGGCCGGTACCGCGTTTTGACAGCTCGCGCGCCAGCTTCACGCGCTGCGCTTCACCGCCGGACAGCGTCGTGGCGGACTGCCCCAGACGAATATAGGTCAGGCCGACGTCCATCAGCGTCTGCAGCTTACGCGCCAGCGCGGGAACGGCGTCAAAGAACTCACGCGCCTCTTCGATGGTCATATCCAGTACTTCGTGGATGGTCTTGCCCTTGTACTTAATCTCCAGCGTTTCGCGGTTATAGCGCTTGCCTTTGCACTGGTCGCACGGCACGTAGATATCCGGCAGGAAGTGCATCTCAACCTTGATTACGCCGTCGCCCTGGCACGCTTCACAGCGGCCGCCGCGCACGTTAAAGCTGAAACGTCCCGGCGTGTAGCCGCGTGAACGCGCTTCCGGCACACCGGCAAACAGTTCACGTACGGGCGTGAAAACACCGGTATAGGTTGCCGGGTTAGAGCGTGGCGTACGGCCAATCGGGCTCTGGTCGATATCGATAACCTTATCGAAATGCTCCAGCCCCTGAATGTCGCGGTACGGTGCAGGTTCGGCCAGCGTCGCGCCGTTCAGCGCCGTCTGCGCAATCGGGAACAGCGTATCGTTGATCAGCGTCGATTTACCGGAACCGGACACGCCGGTGATACAGGTAAACAGGCCCACCGGCAGCGTCAGGGTAACGTCTTTCAGGTTGTTGCCGCGCGCGCCGGTCAGCTTCAGCACTTTTTCCGGGTTCGCCGCCACGCGCTGTTTTGGTACTTCAATCTTGCGCTTGCCGCTCATGTACTGGCCGGTCAGCGACTCGGGCACCGCCATAATGTCCTTCAGCGTGCCTTCCGCCACCACCTGGCCGCCGTGCACGCCAGCGCCCGGGCCGATGTCGATCACGTGGTCTGCGGCGCGGATCGCGTCTTCGTCGTGCTCCACCACGATCACCGTGTTACCAAGGTTACGCAGGTGAACCAGGGTGCCGAGCAGGCGTTCGTTATCGCGCTGGTGCAGGCCGATGGACGGCTCATCGAGCACGTACATCACGCCCACCAGGCCCGCACCAATCTGGCTCGCCAGACGAATACGCTGGGCTTCACCGCCGGAGAGCGTTTCTGCCGAGCGTGAAAGCGTCAGGTAGTTCAGGCCGACGTTCACCAGGAACTTCAGGCGATCGCCAATCTCTTTCAAGACTTTTTCAGCGATTTTCGCGCGCTGGCCGGACAGCTTCAGGTTATTGAAGAAGTCCATCGCGTGGCCGATGCTCATGTCTGAGATGGTCGGCAGCGCCGTATTTTCCACAAACACGTGGCGCGCTTCGCGACGCAGGCGCGTGCCCTCGCAGGTGGCGCAGGAGCGGTTGCTGATGAACTTCGCCAGCTCCTCGCGCACCGCGCTGGATTCGGTCTCTTTGTAGCGGCGCTCCATATTGTGCAGCACCCCTTCGAACGGGTGGCGACGCACGGAGGTATCGCCGCGATCGTTCATATACTTGAACTCGATGTTCTCTTTGCCAGAACCGAACAGGATCACTTTGTGTACGTTCGGGCTCAGGCTGGCCCACGGCGCTTCCACGTCGAACTTGTAGTGCTCCGCCAGCGACTTCAGCATCTGGAAGTAATAGAAGTTACGCTTGTCCCAGCCGCGAATGGCGCCACCCGCCAGCGACAGCTCCGGATTCTGGATCACGCGGTCCGGGTCGAAATACTGCTGGACGCCCAGACCGTCACACGTCGGGCAGGCGCCCGCCGGGTTGTTAAACGAGAACAGGCGCGGTTCCAGCTCGCGCATGCTGTAGCCGCAAATCGGGCAGGCAAAGTTGGCGGAGAAGAGCAGCTCTTCCGCCTGCGGGTCGTCCATGTCGGAAACCACGGCCGTGCCGCCGGAGAGCTCCAGCGCCGTTTCAAACGATTCTGCGAGACGCGTGGCGAGATCGTCACGCACCTTAAAGCGGTCAATCACCACCTCGATGGTGTGCTTCTTCTGCAGTTCTAGCTTGGGCGGGTCGGACAGGTCACACACTTCGCCGTCAATACGGGCGCGGATATAGCCCTGGCTTGCCAGGTTCTCCAGCGTTTTGGTGTGTTCGCCCTTACGCTCTTTAATGATTGGCGCCAGCAGCATCAGGCGTTTGCCTTCCGGCTGCGACAGCACGTTATCCACCATCTGGCTCACGGTCTGTGCCGCCAGCGGGACGTCGTGGTCCGGGCAGCGCGGCTCACCCACGCGGGCATACAGCAGACGCAGGTAGTCATGGATTTCAGTAATGGTACCGACCGTGGAGCGCGGGTTATGCGACGTGGACTTCTGCTCAATAGAGATAGCAGGAGACAACCCTTCAATGTGGTCGACATCCGGTTTTTCCATCAGCGACAGGAACTGACGCGCGTACGCCGAGAGCGATTCAACGTAACGACGCTGTCCTTCGGCATACAGAGTGTCGAAAGCCAGTGAGGATTTGCCAGACCCCGAAAGCCCGGTCACGACAATGAGTTTGTCGCGAGGGATTATGAGGTTGATATTCTTGAGATTGTGGGTGCGGGCGCCCCGAACTTCGATCTTATCCATTCACCTTTCCCGGTTGGAACACGGATTGCCTGGTTTGTTTGAAGGACAAACGGCTGTCAGAAACGGCTAATTATGACACAATTTGACCTGTTTGAATATACAGTATTGGAATGCATTTTCTGACGGACTGTGTAACAATGTTATGTTCGCACGAGAACTCTGGAATCCATCTCGCAGCTATCAAAATGCAGCGTGGAAATGGTACACTCGCGCGTTTACACTATTAAGAAACGTATTCAGGAGACACGAACATGGCCAGCAGAGGCGTAAACAAGGTGATTCTCGTCGGTAATCTGGGCCAGGACCCGGAAGTACGCTACATGCCGAGTGGTGGCGCAGTTGCCAACATTACGCTGGCTACTTCCGAATCCTGGCGTGATAAAGCGACCGGTGAGATGAAAGAGCAGACCGAATGGCACCGCGTTGTGCTGTTTGGCAAACTGGCAGAAGTGGCCGGTGAGTATCTGCGTAAAGGTTCTCAGGTCTATATCGAAGGCCAGCTGCGTACCCGCAAATGGACCGATCAGTCCGGTGCTGAGAAGTACACCACTGAAGTCGTGGTTAACGTCGGCGGCACCATGCAGATGCTGGGTGGCCGTCAGGGCGGTGGCGCACCAGCAGGTGGCGGCCAGCAGCAGGGCGGTTGGGGTCAGCCTCAGCAGCCACAGGGCGGCAACCAGTTCAGCGGCGGCGCGCAGTCTCGTCCGCAGCAGCAGTCTGCTCCGGCGCCGTCTAACGAACCGCCAATGGATTTCGACGACGACATTCCGTTCTGATTTGTGCGTCCTTCAAACAAAAAACCCAGACATCGTCTGGGTTTTTTTATTCCATAAAGGGATCAGGTAATCACCATTGGCCAGTCTGGTGGCGTGTGGCTCATCGCTTCAACCATCACCACTTTGATATTTTCCCAGACGGCGGCGATATCCAGCAGGGTAATGCCAAGCAGCCCCGTTGCAAACCAACATGCTGCACCCAGCCCCAACAGCGTGCTGATGACAGCGAGACCCGCGTAGTCAGATTTACGAAACTGAATGTTCAGCGTGCTGGCCAAAAACATCAGTACCGCACTCAACAAAGGCCAGCGCAGGAGAACCATGCTGGTAGTAATGGTTGCCATAAACCCATCCTCTACAAAACAGACGACCTGAATGAAACGGTGTTTCTCGTTACAGAATATGTGTGAACTATATCACATTTGTTGATTTATTCGCCAGTGTCTGTGCGATCAAAAAACGGTTTTTATTCCTCAGGTAAAGAGTGTGTGCAGGCTGGCCCTGCCTTCGGCGCGCGAGGAGGCGCCCCCCAGCGTGCCGGAAACGTCCATCGGGCTAGTGGTGATACCTCAAATTCGGTTTTTATAAGAGGGGCTCAGTCGAATCATAAAATAGTGCGGCGAAGACTGATTATTTATAAATCAACGCACACAATGCCCCACAGTAAATAGCATAAAACGTCATGATAAAGGTGCGCTTTTTTCATGCTGCCAGAAGTTTGGCTTAATCAACGATCGTCTGTTGTGTTATCTTCCCTCCGCCCTCGAGGGCTGGATAATTATTTTCCTTAATTGAAACGGAACGAATACTTACAGTTTCACTTACGGGAAAATATTATCGTCATAACGAAATTTAAGATTTTTAATACGAAAAGTCAGTTGCTAACTTCGCATGATTCATGCAACGTAATCACCTGTTTAACACAGCATCCGGCCTTCATTACTACAGGCGTACAACATGCAGGGATATAGGGCGGGAAATGAATCGTAGCGCGCGGCGCAAGATGCTCAGGGTGGTAGGGATCATCATGGTAGTTATGCTGCCGGTGATGCTTGCGCTATGGTTTGCCCAGCTAAGAGCCGTGTCTGAAACAAGCGCCCAGCTACGGACATTTGCTGAACTGGCTTTAGACAAAACTGAGCTGGTTATACAACAGGTTGATCTGGCCCGGGACGAGGCAGAAAAATATCGGGGCGAGCTCTGTACCCCGGGACACCGTCAATATATGTTGAACGTTGTTCGTGGTCGCCTGTTTGTTGCCGATTTAATTTACGCTGAAGGTCAGAATTTTCTTTGTTCGACCGTTTTTACACCGGATCAACCCTACGCCATACCCGTCGCTAATTACACGCGAAAACCTGACGTCGCTATCTATTATTATCGCGACACCCCATTTTATACTGGCTATAAAATGACATATATGCAGCGCGGAAATTATGTAGTGGTCGTTAATCCACTTTCATACAGCGAAGTCATGTCCGCGGATCATTCTCTCTCGTGGGGGGTTTACGACACGGTAACCAATGCTTTCTTTTCCGTCAGTCAGAAAGCCAACGTTTCGTTATTAAATTCGCTGATTCGGGATAAGGAATCGGTATTTCAAAAAGATAACCGCTTTTATACGATCGTCACATCCCCTAAAAGACCGATTGCGGCCATTGTGTCGACATCGAATAAACGCTTTTATGAAACGCTTTATCATCAGGCGACATTAACGCTGCCGCTGGGCATGATCTGCAGCATTATTATTTTGCTGGTCTGGTCCCGTACTCATCGTGAGCTTAATTCGCCGGGGCGTTTACTGCACCGGGCGCTGAACAAACGCCAGCTTTGCGTGCACTATCAACCGATTATTGATATTAAGAACAACCGGTGTGTCGGCGCGGAGGCGTTGTTACGCTGGCCGGGTTTTAACGGGCAGGTGATGAGCCCGGCTGAGTTTATTCCGCTGGCTGAAAATGAGGGGATGAGCGAGCGGATTACGGATTACGTCGTTGAGGAAGTGTTCAGCGATTTGGGCCATTTCCTGGCCGGGCATCCGCATCTCTATATTTCGATTAACCTGTCGGCCACGGATTTCCACTCCTCGCGGCTGATCGCCATGATTTCTGAGAAGGCTCGCCACTACGCCGTCCGCGCGCAGCAAATCAAAATTGAAGTGACGGAACGCGGTTTTATCGATGTGCCTAAAACCACGCCGGTGATTCAGGCTTTCCGTCAGGCGGGGTATGAAGTGGCGATCGATGATTTCGGTACCGGCTATTCGAACCTGCACAACCTCTACTCGCTGAACGTCGATATTCTGAAAATCGATAAATCGTTTATCGATACCTTAACGACCAACAGCACCAGCCACCTGATCGCCGAGCATATTATCGAGATGGCGCAAAGCCTGCGGCTGAAAACCATTGCGGAAGGGGTCGAGACGGCAGAGCAGGTGAGCTGGCTGTTGAAGCGCGGCGTCCAGTTTTGTCAGGGATGGCACTTCGCGAAAGCGATGCCGCCCCAGGAATTTATGACCTGGCAGCAGCAACCTTTGCACTGAGAGTAATTAATTCAACTGGTGGCGATAGTCGCTCGGCGTGCGGTCAAACTCGCGGCGAAACACGCGGGAAAAGGTTTGTTGCGACACATAGCCAAGATCCATCGCGATATCAAAAATCGGCCGCTGCGTTGAGCGTAGCGCCTGCGCCGCCAGCAGCAGCCTGCGCTGACGAATGTACTCACCCAGCGTCTGATGCATGACCGTGCGGAACATTCTCTGTAAATACCATTTCGAATAGCCCGACTTTTTCGCGACCACATCAATGTTCAACGGTTGGTCGATATGATCGTCAATCCATTCAATAAGCGTCTGAATAATCTGCTGATGCGACATAAGGTTGCCCCTCTGTAGATACAACTTTCTCGGTTGATTCGTCGTTTTCTCTGCGGGGGAGTATAATTCCTCAAGTTAACTTGAGGTAAAGAGGTTTTATGGAAAAGAGATTGCCGCGCATTAAAGCGCTGTTAACCCCCGGCGAAGTGGCAAAGCGAAGCGGCGTTGCGGTATCGGCGCTCCACTTCTATGAAAGCAAAGGGTTAATTAAAAGCATCCGCAACGGCGGCAACCAGCGTCGCTATACCCGCGACGTGCTCCGCTACGTGGCGATTATCAAAATTGCGCAACGAATCGGCATTCCCCTTGCTACCATTGGCGAGGCATTTGGCGTGCTGCCGGAAGGGCATACGCTGAGCCCGAAAGAGTGGAAAGAGCTTTCATCCCAGTGGCGAGAAGAGCTGGACAGGCGTATCCATACGCTGGTCGCGCTGCGTGATGAGCTGGACGGTTGTATTGGCTGCGGCTGCCTGTCGCGCAGCGACTGCCCGCTGCGTAACCCCGGCGACAAACTGGGCGAACAGGGGACGGGAGCGCGGCTGCTGGAAGAGGATTGAGCGTGCGTGTAGCCCATTCGCCGGGTGGCGCTTCGCTTACCCGGCCTACCAAACCGTCAAATGTAGGCCGGGTAAGGCGCAGCCGCCACCCGGCAAAACCCCACAGACATAAAGAACTAAAGCGCCACAAAGGGCGCTTTAGTTTTTCCCGGTCTTTGTCTTTCTCTCTATCCCGCTGGTTCACGGGAGGGTTTCCCCCGACATCAGCACCCCTCGTGTCGAGCTGGTTGGGGAGGTTCCGGATTATGCTGACACTTTAATTCTATGCAAGACCCGTTTTTTCGCCAGCGTCGCTGACCGGTTTTTAGCCGAATTTTTTTCGCGGTGTTGTTCGATTTTCTATAGTTAAAAAGTATGAATAACAGGAGAAAACCATGCTCACGGTACACCACCTTAACCAGTCGCGCTCGCACCGCGTGATCTGGGCGCTGGAAGAACTCGGTCTGCCTTATGAGATCGTTCACTATCAGCGCGAAAAGAACATGCTTGCGCCGGAGGCTCTCAAAAAGGTGCATCCGTTGGGCAAATCGCCGGTCATTGAAGATAACGGGCTGATCCTCGCGGAGTCTGGCGCCATTCTGGAGTATCTGCAGGAAACATACGATGCCGAGTCGCGGCTTAAGCCTTTAGATCCGGCGCATAAGGTGCAGTATCGCTTCTGGCTGCACTACGCGGAAGGATCGCTGATGCCGCTGCTGCTAATGAAGCTGGTCTTCAGCAGTCTCGGCAAGCCGCCGGTGCCGTTTGGTATCCGAACCCTGGGCAAAGCGCTTGGGCAGGGGGTGCAGAAAGCGTACCTTAACCGCCAGCTGGAAACCCATGCGCGCTTTATTGAGTCGCACCTTGCTAAAAACAGCTGGTTTGCCGGGGATTCGCTCAGCATGGCCGACATTCAAATGAGCTTCCCGATCTTTGCCCTGCTGGCGCGCGGCGGTATCGACAACCTGCCGCATAGTCAGGCATGGAAAACGAAAGTTGAAAACAGCCCCGGCTGGCAACGAACCCTGGCACAAGGGGGACCGTTATCCATTCCGGGTGAGGATTGAAATGTAAACAAATTGCGCATGGACGATAACGTTTGCGCATCCTCTGTTTATTTCTTCAGCGTCATAAGGGAATTTTAGCGAAAAACGATAAAGTTCAGTTGAAAAGGACGGGGATTAGGCTAGATAATCGTTTGCCTTAATTTGACCACCCGTTTGTAAGCGCGGAGCTAAACGTTTGCTTTTTCTGTGACGCCCTTTCGTCGCAAACGCAACACAAGGATTTGACGTTTAGCTGGCAGTGGCGTCTCCACCTCGCTTACGGACTTCCTAAAAAACTCTCAGGGGATGTTTTCTATGTCTACGCCATCTGCGCGTACTGGCGGTTCACTTGACGCCATGTTTAAAATTTCGGCCCGCGGCAGCACCGTGCGCCAGGAAATCGTTGCCGGTTTGACAACGTTTCTGGCGATGGTTTATTCCGTCATCGTTGTGCCGGGTATGCTGGGCAAAGCGGGCTTCCCGCCAGCGGCTGTCTTTGTGGCGACCTGCCTTGTGGCCGGCGTGGGCTCTATCGTGATGGGCCTGTGGGCGAACCTGCCGCTGGCGATTGGTTGCGCCATCTCCCTGACCGCGTTTACCGCGTTCAGCCTGGTGCTGGGCCAGCACATCAGCGTACCGGTTGCGCTTGGCGCCGTGTTCCTGATGGGTGTGCTGTTTACCGTTATTTCAGCGACCGGCATCCGTAGCTGGATCTTGCGCAACCTGCCGCAGGGCGTGGCGCACGGTACCGGCATCGGCATCGGCCTGTTCCTGCTGCTGATCGCCGCCAATGGCGTCGGTCTGGTTATCAAGAACCCGCTGGACGGCCTGCCGGTTGCGCTGGGCCACTTCGCCAGCTTCCCGGTGATCATGTCGCTGATCGGCCTGGCGGTGATTATCGGTCTGGAAAAACTGAAAGTCCCGGGCGGCATTCTGCTGACTATTATCGGCGTGTCCATTGTGGGCCTGATTTTCGATCCGAACGTCCATTTCTCCGGCATTTTCGCCATGCCGTCGCTGAGCGATGACAAAGGCAACTCTCTGATTGGCAGCCTGGATATCGTTGGCGCGCTGAACCCGGTGATCCTGCCAAGCGTGCTGGCGCTGGTGATGACCGCCGTGTTTGACGCGACCGGTACCATTCGTGCGGTGGCCGGTCAGGCGAACCTGCTGGATAAAGACGGTCAGATTATTGACGGCGGCAAAGCGCTGACTACGGACTCCCTGAGCAGCGTCTTCTCGGGCCTGGTGGGCGCAGCGCCTGCGGCGGTGTACATCGAGTCCGCAGCGGGTACGGCGGCGGGCGGTAAAACCGGCCTGACGGCGATCACCGTGGGCGTGCTGTTCATGCTGATCCTGTTCCTCTCTCCGCTCTCCTATCTGGTTCCGGCGTACGCGACCGCGCCAGCGCTGATGTACGTTGGCCTGCTGATGCTGAGCAACGTGGCGAAAATCGACTTTGCGGATTTCGTGGACGCGATGTCTGGCCTGATTACCGCGGTCTTCATCGTACTGACCTGTAACATCGTGACCGGCATTATGATCGGCTTCGCGTCGCTGGTGATTGGTCGTCTGGTCTCCGGTGAATGGCGCAAGCTGAACGTTGGCACCGTTGTGATTGCCGTTGCGCTGGTGGCGTTTTACGCGGGCGGCTGGGCAATCTGAGTTGTCCTTTGATGCGAAAACGGGTGGCTCAGGCCGCCCGTTTTTATTTTCAGGACTCATCCTGTTGCCTTTTGCGTTACTCTGGGGAAGATAGAATAAAAGGCACGACGCCTTCCGGAGTACATAAGCAACACAGCAAACAGGGAACGCATGGAAATCTTCTTCACAATACTCATCATGACCCTTGTGGTCTCGCTATCCGGGGTGGTTACACGCGTACTGCCCTTTCAGGTCCCCCTGCCATTAATGCAAATTGCCATCGGCGCGCTGCTGGCGTGGCCGACGTTTGGCCTGCACGTGGAATTTGACCCCGAACTGTTCCTCGTGCTGTTCATCCCGCCACTGCTGTTTGCCGATGGCTGGAAAACGCCCACGCGCGAGTTCCTTGAGCACGGGCGAGAGATCTTCGGCCTGGCGCTTGCGCTGGTGGTGGTTACCGTCGTCGGGATTGGTTTCCTGATCTACTGGACGGTACCGGGTATCCCGTTAATTCCTGCCTTTGCGCTGGCCGCCGTGCTGTCGCCAACCGATGCCGTGGCGCTGTCCGGCATTGTGGGCGAAGGCCGCATTCCGAAGAAAATCATGGGGATTTTACAGGGTGAGGCGCTGATGAATGACGCCTCCGGCCTGGTCGCCCTGAAGTTTGCCGTGGCCGTTGCGATGGGCACGATGGTCTTTACCGTCGGCGGCGCGACGCTGGAGTTCTTTAAGGTAGCCATCGGCGGTATCCTGGCGGGCTTCGTGGTGAGCTGGCTGTACGGCCGCTCATTGCGCTTCCTCAGCCGCTGGGGCGGCGATGAACCCGCGACGCAGATCGTACTGCTGTTCCTGCTGCCGTTCGCCTCTTATCTGATTGCCGAACATATCGGCGTGTCGGGCATTCTGGCCGCGGTCGCGGCAGGGATGACCATCACCCGCTCCGGCGTGATGCGCCGCGCGCCGCTGGCGATGCGCCTGCGTGCCAACAGCACCTGGGCGATGCTGGAGTTTGTCTTTAACGGCATGGTGTTCCTGCTGTTGGGCCTGCAGCTGCCGGGCATTATGGAATCCTCGCTGGTGGCGGCGGAGGCCGATCCGAACGTTGAGGTCTGGATGCTGTTTACCGACATCGTGCTGATCTACCTGGCGCTGATGCTGGTGCGTTTCGGCTGGCTGTGGACGATGAAAAACTTCAGCGTCCGCTTCCTGAAGAAAAAACCGATGGAGTTCGGCTCGTGGACAACGCGTGAGCTGCTGATTGCCTCTTTTGCGGGCGTACGCGGGGCGATAACCCTCGCCGGTGTGCTCTCCATTCCGCTGCTGCTGCCGACGGGCGATGTCTTCCCGGCGCGTTACGAACTGGTGTTCCTGGCGGCGGGGGTGATTCTGTTCTCCCTGTTCGTCGGCGTGATTATGCTGCCGATTTTGCTCCAGCATATTGATATTGGCGATTCGACCCAGCAGCACAAGGAAGAGCGTATTGCGCGTGCGGCTACCGCCGAAGTGGCGATTGTCGCCATCCAGAAAATGGAAGAGCGCCTGGCCGCGGATGCGGAAGAGAACATCGACAATCAGCTGCTGACGGAGGTGAGTTCCCGCGTAATTGGTAACCTGCGTCGCCGCGCGGACGGGCGTAACGATGTAGAAAGCTCGCTGCAGGAGGAGAACCTGGAACGCCGGTTCCGTCTGGCCGCGCTGCGCTCAGAGCGTGCCGAACTGTATCACCTGCGCGCCACGCGCCAGATCAGCAACGAGACGCTGCAAAAGCTGCTGCACGATCTGGACCTGCTGGAAGCGCTGTTGATAGAGAATCAGTAGCGCGCTTTTGCCCGGTGGCGCTGCGCTTACCGGGCCTACGTTTGAACCGTAGGCCGGGTAAGGCGAAGCCGCCACCCGGCACTATTCAGACCGCACCCAAAACCCCTCACAACACTGCAGCCACGCCTGCGCGCTCTGCGACAAATAGACCCCTTCACGCCAGATCATCCCTAACTGCCAGTGCAGATCGCTCTCCAGCGGGATCCAGCGCAGCGTGTTTTTGTCCAGACGCTCGCAAATCGGCTGCGGCAGAATGGCAATCCCCACACCCGCCTGCACCATCGCGGCCAGGAAATCCCACTGACCGCTGCGCACCGCGATGCGTGGCTTGACGTTATGTTGGTTAAACAGCGTCATCAGCTGGCGGCTTAAGGCGAAGTCTTCGTTGTAGATCAGCAGAGGGTGTTCGCCGAGCAGCTCAGGCTTCACCGCGTCCCTTTTCAGCCAGTCGCCGGAGCGGGGAACCAGCACGCACAGCGGGTGGCTAAAGAGCGGAAGCGTCGCCAGGCCGCTCTCTTCCTCAACGGGGAGGGCGGTCATGGCCACGTCGAGCTCGCCGTTAGTGACCGCCTGCTGGACGGTTAAGCCACCAAACTCCGAAATTTTCAGCTCTACGCCAGGATAGCGCTGGCGAAACAGGCTAATCGGTCCGGCCATCATCATCCCCACCATCGGTGGAATGCCGAGGCGAAGCACCCCTTTGGTCAGATGATTAATATCGTCCAGCTCTGCTTCCAGCTGGCGGAACTCCGCCAGAATCGCCAGCCCGCGTTCGAACACCACGCGTCCGGTGTCGGTCAGCAGCAGCTTGCGCCCGTCGCGGATCAGCAGGGTACAGTTCAGTTCATCTTCGAGGTTTTTCAGCATCTTGCTGATGGTGGGCTGGGTAACAAACAACTTCTCCGCTGCGCGGGTAAAACTTTGCTGGCGAACCACTTCGACAAAATAGCGCAGCGTTCTTATGTCCATGATTATTCCTCGAAACTATACCTGTGATGATTTTAATTCATTTCAGTCCATACCGTGCGCTCACTATACTGGTGCCTCGTCTCATTTTTGAGGAAAACCCCCATGGCCGTGGCGTTAAGCCGTGTTACGCCTGCCGTTGTGCAACGACTCCAGGTCCCGGTTCAAGTACTGCTTTACGCGGGACTGTTTGTTTTCGCCGAATATCTTGTCGGCTGGCTGCACCTGCCGCTGCCTGCCAACCTGGTGGGGATGCTGCTGATGTTGACGCTCATCCTCTGTCGCGTGATCCCCCTCAACTGGGTGCGCGCCGGGGCGCGCTGGCTGCTGGCGGAGATGCTGCTGTTCTTTGTTCCTGCCGTGGTGGCGGTGGTGAACTATGCGCAGCTGTTGATGGTGGATGGCTGGCGTATCTTCGCGGTGATCGCGCTGAGTACGCTGATGGTGCTGGGAGCGACCGCCTGGGTGGTGGATAAAGTGTATCGCTTTGAAATCAGCAGGCACAAACATGACTAACTTTCAGATCAGCGTCTTGTGCCTGATCGCGACGCTGGCGATCTACTTTGCCAACAAGCGGCTGTATCGCCGGTTTCATGCGCTGCCGCTGATGCCGCTGGTCTTCACGCCGATCCTGCTGGTGCTGATGCTGGTCTTCGGCCATATCTCCTGGCAGAACTACATTGGTGAATCCCACTGGCTGCTGTGGCTGCTCGGCCCGGCGACCATCGCCTTTGCCGTGCCCGTTTACGACAACCTGGCGATTATCAGGCGCCACTGGATGTCGCTCAGCGCAGGCGTGATCACCGCTACGGTGGTCGCGGTCTGTAGCTCCGTCTGGCTGGCGAGACTGTTTACGCTGCCCGACGAAATTCAGCGCAGCCTGGCCGTGCGCTCGGTGACCACGCCGTTTGCGCTCGCGGCGGCGAAACCCCTCGGCGGACAGCCGGACCTGGTGGCGCTGTTTGTGGTGATGACGGGCGTCTTTGGGATGGCGGTGGGCGATATGCTCTTTCTGCGGCTTTCCATCCGGGAAGGGATGGCCAAAGGCGCGGGGTTTGGCGCGGCGTCGCACGGCGCGGGCACGGCACGTTCCTATGAGCTGGGCCAGCAGGAGGGGGTTGTCGCGAGCCTGGTGATGATGCTGTCGGGCGTGACGATGGTGCTTATTGCGCCGCTGGTGGCGTGGGTGATGTTTTAAGCTCCCCGGCCAGAATGGCCGGGGAGAAAGGTTTAGTGCGCGCGGCCCTGCTCAACGCCAAGACCGGTTTGTGAACGAATAAACTGGGCGCGGAATTTCTCGCGCTCCAGGTTACCTTCCGGCGAATTGTCGGTAGCCGAGAAGACCCAGATACCGATAAACGCCACGGCAATCGAGAACAGCGCCGGATATTCATACGGGAAGATGGCGCTGGCGTGACCGAGGATCTGCACCCAGATCGTCGGGCCCAGAATCATCAGGATCACCGCCGTCAGCAGCCCCAGCCAGCCGCCAATCATCGCGCCACGGGTGGTCAGCTTCGACCAGTACATGGAGAGCAGGATGATCGGGAAGTTACAGCTTGCCGCGATGGAGAAGGCCAGCCCCACCATAAAGGCGATGTTTTGCTTCTCGAACAGAATGCCCAGCAGGATCGCCACGACGCCCAGCACCAGCACGGTGATTTTAGAAACCTTCAGCTCATCGCGCTCGCTCGCGCCTTTGCGGAAGACGTTGGCGTAGAGGTCATGCGAAACCGCCGACGCCCCGGCCAGCGTTAAACCCGCAACCACCGCAAGAATGGTGGCGAAGGCCACGGCTGAGATAAAGCCGAGGAACAGGTTGCCGCCCACCGCGTCGGCCAGATGCACCGCCGCCATGTTATTGCCGCCAATCAGCGCGCCCGCGGCATCTTTAAACGCCGGGTTTGCCCCCACCAGCATGATCGCGCCAAAGCCGATAATAAAGGTCAGGATATAAAAGTAACCCATGAAGCCGGTTGCGTAGAAGACGCTCTTGCGCGCTTCACGAGCGTCGCTCACGGTGAAGAAGCGCATCAGGATATGCGGTAAGCCTGCGGTACCAAACATCAGGCCCAGACCGAGCGACAGGGCCGATATCGGGTCTTTCACCAGCCCGCCCGGGCTCATGATGGCTTCCCCTTTCGGGTGGACCGCCATGGCTTCAGTGAACAGGTTATTGAAGCTGAACCCGACGTGCTTCATCACCATAAAGGCCATAAAGCTGGCGCCGAATAGCAGCAGCACGGCTTTGATGATCTGCACCCAGGTCGTCGCCAGCATGCCGCCGAACAGAACGTACATCACCATCAGCACGCCCACCAGGACCACCGCGATGTGGTAGTTCAGGCCGAACAGCAGTTGGATCAATTTACCCGCGCCCACCATCTGCGCAATCAGATACAGCGCCACCACCACCAGCGAACCGCAGGCGGAGAGGGTGCGAATCGGTCCTTGCTTCAGGCGATACGAGGCCACGTCGGCGAAGGTGTAGCGGCCCAGATTGCGCAGGCGCTCGGCAATCAGGAACAGAATGATCGGCCAGCCGACGAGGAAGCCGAGGGAGTAAATCAGGCCGTCATAGCCGGAGGTGTAGACCAGCGCGGAGATCCCGAGGAACGAGGCGGCGGACATAAAGTCACCCGCAATCGCCAGCCCGTTCTGGAAGCCGGTAATGTTGCCGCCTGCGGTGTAGTAATCGTTACGGGAGCGCACGCGTTTCGACGCCCAGTAAGTGATGTACAGCGTCAGCACCACGAAAATCAGGAACATCACAATCGCCTGCCAGTTGGTTGGCTGGCGCTGTACCTCGCCGGTAATCGCATCTGCCGCGTGGGCGGCAAAGGGAAGCGTGGCGGCGAGCGCCGTCAGAATTCTCTTCATGATGCTTTTACCTCTTGCAGTACCGCTTTATTAAGGCGATCGAATTCACCGTTCGCGCGCCAGACGTAAACGCCGGTCAGCACAAATGAAATCACGATGACGCCAATGCCAATCGGAATACCGCGCGTCACGCTGGTGCCCTCGTGCAGCGGGGTGCCCAGCCAGTGCGGCGCAAAGGCGATCAGCAGAATAAAGCCGACATAGATAATCAGCATGATGATGGAAAGGGTGAAGGCAAACCGTTGCCGCTTATCGACGAGCTCCCTGTAGTGCGCACTATTCTCTATCTGCTGACAAATATGGTCATTCATCACAGAGTCTCCAAAGGTAAGGTTGGTTTGTTTTTATCCCCTCTCCCCTATGGGGAGAGGGTGAGGGGAGAGGGAGAAAACACTAGGAAGGCATTGCGATGGCCTGCTTCTCTTCGAGCAGTTTTTCCACCACGCCAGGATCCGCGAGCGTTGAGGTATCACCGAGGTTGCTGGTGTCCCCTGCCGCGATTTTGCGCAAGATACGGCGCATGATTTTGCCGGAGCGGGTTTTCGGCAGCGAGTCGGTCCAGTGCAGCACGTCCGGCGTCGCCAGCGGGCCAATCTCTTTACGCACCCAGTTGCGCACCTCAGCATAGAGCTCTGGCGACGGCTCTTCCCCGTGGTTCAGGGTGACGTAAGCGTAAATTGCCTGGCCCTTGATGTTGTGCGGAATGCCTACAACGGCGGCTTCGGCAATCTTCGGATGCGACACCAGCGCCGATTCAATCTCCGCGGTGCCCAGACGGTGGCCGGAGACGTTCAGCACGTCGTCCACGCGTCCGGTGATCCAGTAATAGCCATCTTCATCACGACGCGCGCCGTCGCCGCTGAAGTACATGTTTTTAAAGGTCGAGAAGTAGGTCTGCTCGAAGCGATCGTGATCGCCGAACAGGGTACGCGCCTGACCCGGCCACGAGTCCGTGATCACCAGGTTGCCTTCGGTGGCCCCTTCCAGTGGGTTGCCTTCGTTATCCACCAGCGCAGGCTGTACGCCGAAGAACGGACGCGTTGCCGAGCCCGCTTTCAGCTGCGTGGCGCCCGGCATCGGGGTGATCATAAAGCCGCCGGTTTCGGTCTGCCACCAGGTGTCCATGACCGGGCATTTCTCGTTGCCGATTTTCTTCCAGTACCACTCCCAGGCTTCCGGGTTAATGGGCTCACCCACGGAACCGAGAATGCGCAATGAAGAGCGGTCGGTGCCTTCGATGGCTTTGTCGCCTTCCGCCATTAACGCGCGGATGGCCGTTGGTGCGGTGTAGAGAATGTTGACCTGGTGTTTGTCGACCACCTGGCACATACGCGCCGGGGTCGGCCAGTTCGGCACGCCTTCAAACATCAGCGTGGTGGCGCCACAGGCCAGCGGACCGTACAGCAGGTAGCTGTGCCCGGTGACCCAGCCCACGTCGGCGGTACACCAGTAGATGTCGCCCGGGTGGTAGTCGAAGACGTATTTGAAGGTAGTGGCTGCGTAGACCAGATAACCGCCGGTGGTGTGCAGCACGCCTTTCGGTTTGCCGGTTGAGCCAGAGGTATAAAGAATGAAGAGCGGATCTTCCGCATTCATCTCTTCCGGCTGATGCTGGTCGCTCGCCTTTTCAATCAGATCGCTCCACCACAGGTCGCGCCCCTCGTGCCAGTCGATTTTGCCGCCGGTACGCTTAAGGACGATGACGTTGCTGACCGTGTTGACGTTCGGGTTTTTCAGCGCTTCGTCGACGTTTTTCTTCAGGGGGATACTGCGTCCTGCGCGCACGCCTTCATCGGCGGTGATCACCAGTTTTGAGCTTGAATCGACAATACGACCCGCAACCGCCTCTGGCGAGAACCCACCGAAAATAACGGAATGAATCGCGCCGATACGCGCACAGGCCAGCATGGCCACCGCCGCTTCCGGCACCATCGGCATATAGATAGCGACCACGTCGCCTTTTTTAATGCCTTTATCCAGCAGGACGTTAGCAAAGCGGCACACGTCGCGGTGCAGTTCTTTATAGGTAATGTGTTTGCTCTGCGAGGCATCATCGCCTTCCCAGATAATCGCCGTCTCGTTCCCGCGCGCGGCAAGGTGACGGTCCAGACAGTTTGCCGCCAGGTTCAGCGTGCCATCTTCATACCATTTAATGGAGACGTTACCGGGCGCAAAGGAGGTGTTCTTTACCTTCTGATAAGGTTTGATCCAGTCAAGGATATGGCCCTGCTCACCCCAGAAGGTGTCCGGGGCGGTAATAGATTGCTGATATTTCTCGTGGTACTGCTCCGGGTTGATCAGGCAACGGTCCGCAATGTTTGCGGGAATGTCATGTTTGTGTATTTGGCTCATGGCTTTTTTTCTCCTTGTAAGATGTTAATAATATGTCGCAAAAACGTTAATAGTAGGGGCTTTACAAGCTTTGTTTATTATTTGGGCGACAGATCACGCATTGTTTGAACAGGTTGAAAAATGAGCGAATGAAACTTTGAAGGAAAATAATTTATGCTGACGATTATTCACATTTATGTTTAAAAAAGGTTTTTTATAACAAAAGGTTATTTATTAGAATCAGGAGAAACTCCCGTCACAGACGCTTTTACGAGTGAAATGCGTCGTTCTTTAAGGCTTGCGCAACAGGCCGCGCAAATGATACTCATACGCCGCGTTAAAAAATCCCATAAATCGACGCAACACAATTCATACCCTTTCAGTATGTCCCCATATTCATGCAGTTTAAGTGAATAAGGCGCTTCATTGAGGAAGTCAGTTTCTATGAAAAACGTTAAAGTCAGCCTGGCCTGGCAGATCTTAATCGCCCTTGTGCTGGGCATCCTGCTGGGCAGTTACCTCCACTATCACAGCGACAGCCGCGACTGGCTGATTGCGAACCTGCTTTCACCGGCAGGGGATATCTTTATTCACCTGATCAAGATGATCGTGGTACCGATTGTGATCTCGACGCTGGTAGTGGGTATTGCAGGCGTCGGCGATGCGAAGCAGTTAGGCCGTATTGGTGCGAAAACCATTATCTATTTCGAAGTGATCACTACGGTTGCGATCATTCTCGGTATCACCCTGGCGAACGTTTTCCAGCCGGGTTCCGGGATTGATATGTCGCAGCTGGCGACGGTGGATATTTCGAAATACCAAAGTACGACCGCTGACGTGCAAAGCCATGCACACGGCCTGATGGGCACGATCCTTTCTCTGGTACCGACCAACATCGTGGCGTCGATGGCGAAGGGCGAGATGCTGCCTATTATCTTCTTCTCGGTCCTGTTTGGTCTGGGGCTCTCTTCACTGCCCGCGACGCACCGCGAACCGCTGGTGACCGTGTTCCGCTCGATCTCCGAAACCATGTTTAAAGTGACCCACATGGTGATGCGTTACGCGCCGGTAGGGGTGTTTGCGCTTATCGCCGTCACCGTGGCGAACTTCGGTTTTGCCTCCCTCTGGCCGCTGGCGAAGCTGGTACTCCTGGTGCACTTTGCCATCCTGTTCTTTGCGCTGGTGGTGCTGGGAATTGTGGCGCGTCTGTGTGGGCTGAGCATCTGGATCCTGATTCGTATCCTGAAAGATGAGCTGATTCTGGCCTACTCCACGGCAAGCTCTGAGAGCGTGCTGCCGCGTATTATTGAGAAGATGGAAGCCTACGGCGCGCCAGCGTCGATCACCAGCTTCGTGGTGCCGACCGGTTACTCCTTTAACCTGGATGGTTCCACGCTCTACCAGAGTATCGCCGCTATCTTTATTGCGCAGCTGTATGGCATTGACCTGTCGCTGTGGCAGGAGATCGTCCTGGTGCTGACCCTGATGGTGACGTCTAAAGGTATCGCAGGCGTACCGGGCGTTTCGTTCGTGGTACTGCTGGCGACGCTGGGCAGCGTAGGCATTCCGCTGGAAGGCCTGGCCTTTATCGCGGGTGTGGACCGTATCCTCGACATGGCGCGTACGGCGCTGAACGTGGTGGGGAATGCGCTGGCGGTGCTGGTTATCGCCAAGTGGGAACACAAATTCGACCGTAAAAAGGCGCTGGCGTATGAACGCGAGGTGCTGGGTCGTTTTGATAAGACGGCTGACCAGTGATGTAAAAAGCCGGGTGGCGGCTTCGCCTTACCCGGCCTACACAAGCCGTAGGCCCGGTAAGCGCAGCGCCACCGGGCAATGGTTTACTCCCCGCTCAACGCATCAAACTCTTCACATCCCGTATCAAACCCTTCCGTACAGCTCAGGTTTAACCAGTACAGCGCTTTCTGTTTATTGGGCGTGATAAAGCCTTTCTCACCCTGCCTGAACAACATCCCAGCCCAGTACTCGGCGTAGCCGGTGCGCGAAAGGGCTGAACTCCGCTTGAACCACGAGGCGGCCTGCACGTCATCCTGCGCTACTTCGACGCCGTTGGCATAAATCAGCCCCAGCAGCAGCTGTGCATCGACCGCAGAGTCGCTGTCGATATCTTCGGTTGCCGTGTGCAGCAGTCTGATGGCCTGGGGATAGTCCGTTTTTCCCGCCTGAGTATTCACCAGAATGCGCGCCAGCATGATCGCGCCGCGTTTGCTGCCAGCAATGTTTGCCTGCTGTGCCAGGGCTTTGGCCTGTGTGTAATCGCCCTGCGTAAAGAGGATTTGCGAGAGCAACCCCATGGCGTCGACATCGCCGCCTTTCGCGGCTTTCTCGGCCCACAGCGCGGCCTGCTTGCTGTCGCCGGAGCTGAAGTACGTATCGGCAAGATAATACTGGGCACGCGCATCACCGGCTTCCGCCTGTTTCCGATACTGGCTGCCTATCTCATCGGCGCGGGCGAAGGACGTTAAAAACACTAACAACAGAAAAATGGCTTTCATGGATTCTTATCATCTGGGTACACGCCGCGCAGTATAATCGCGGGCGCAAAAGAAAAAAATGGGTGCATTAAGACCTCAGCATCCTACAAGCCGGGCGGAACCGTTGTTCCGCCCGTAGAGGTTAGCCTGGGTTGCAGGCTAATTTAGCCGCCACCTCCTGATGCTCACTCTTTATTGAAAACTCGCAGAGCCTGCCGCGAGTAATAAAGGTAAAGATTACTATCGTCAGGCAAACAATAAAGACGATGCCTAACGCAGTTTTTAATGGCGTCATGCCTTTTACTCCTTGTCAAAAAAAGAATAAGAGGCTACTCTCAACTTGTTGGAGTTGAGGGAGTAGCCTCGGGTAAATGAAAATTTCCCGGGGCTTTCTACTTTCTGTCCCTCAACAATGCTCAAGACAGAAAGTCTTAAGCACCCGCCGAATATCTTATCCCTCTGAATTAAAATGCAAAGATGTAATTCTTTTTCGCGAAAATTACATTATTTCTGCGAGCCGTTTTCCAGAATATTAATTGATATTATTGATGGATTACTCGGAAATAAAAAGGGAGTGAATATTTCACTCCCTTTATTCAACGATAAATTAACGGCTTCAACCCATTGCGCTTTCGCGCAGTCGGGCTTTTAGCTTGTTATATTCGTCGATCACATACTGTTCCGCGGCGTGCTGATCCGCAATCGGCTCAACGTTTACGGCGCAGTATTTATACTCCGGCGTTTTGGTTATCGGGCTTAAGTTCTCCGTTACCAGCTCGTTGCAGGCACCAATCCACCACTGGTAGGTCATATAGACCGCCCCTTTGTTTGGACGATCGCTGACCTGCGCACGAGTAATGATCCGCCCTTTGCGCGAGTTCACCCACACCAGCGCTTCATCCTCAATACCGAGCCGTTCCGCATCGGCGGTGTTGATCTGCGCATAGCCGGGCTCGTCCGCCAGCGCGGCCAGCGCGGCGCAGTTTCCGGTCATCGAGCGGCAGGAGTAGTGGCCCACTTCGCGTACGGTGGAGAGCACCATCGGATACTCATCGGTGAGTTTATCGATCGGCGCGACCCAGTCGCAGGTGAAGAACTGCGCCAGCCCATTCGGGGTGTCGAATTTCTCCTTAAAGAGATAGGACGTCCCCTGATCGGCCTCTGACTCGTCCCGGCACGGCCACTGGATGTATCCCAGCTCGCCCATTTTTTCATAGGTGGCGCCGTAGAAGTCAGGACACAGGCTGCGCAACTCATCCCAGATCTCCTGGGTGTTGTTGTAGTGCATCGGGTAGCCCATGCGGGTGGCGATTTCACTGATGATCTGCCAGTCCGTTTTCAGATCCCACTTCGGCTCGACCGCCTTGAAGAAGCGCTGGAAGCCGCGGTCGGCTGCCGTGTAGACGCCTTCATGCTCGCCCCAGGAGGTCGACGGTAAAATGACATCCGCCGCCGCCGCGGTTTTGGTCATGAAGATATCCTGGACAATCACCAGCTCCAGATCCTCAAACCCTTTACGCACTGCAGAGAGCTCGGCGTCGGTCTGAAGCGGATCTTCACCCATGATATAGGCCGCACGCACTTCGCCATGCGCCGCGCGGTGCGGCAGCTCGCTGATGCGATACCCGGTATGTTCCGGCAGGCTTTCCACGCCCCACGCCTTCGCGAACTTGGCGCGGTTTTCCGGGAACTTCACGTACTGGTAGCCCGGATAAGTATCCGGCAGCGCGCCCATATCGCAGGCGCCCTGCACGTTATTCTGACCGCGCACCGGGTTCACGCCAACGTGGGCTTTACCCAGATTACCGGTCAGCATCGCGAGGCTGGTGAGCGAGCGCACGGTTTCCACGCCCTGGTAGAACTGGGTCACGCCCATACCCCAGAGAATGGCGGCGGTTTTTGCCCCGGCATACATTCTGGCCGCCTGACGAATCTCCTGCGCGCTGACGCCGGTTATCGCTTCGACGGATTCAGGCGTATAGCCCTCGACTATTTTCTTATACTCTTCAAAGCCTTCTGTACGGGTCGCGACAAACGCCTGGTCGTACAGGTTCTCCTCAATAATGACGTGCCCCATTGCGTTCAACAGCGCGATGTTTGAGCCGTTTTTCAATGCAATGTGCATATCCGCAATGCGCGCGGTTTCAATTTTGCGCGGATCGCAGACGATGATTTTCGCCCCATTCTGTTTAGCGCGAATAACGTGGTTCGCGACGATAGGGTGAGAATCCGCCGGGTTATAACCAAAGATGAAGACGAGATCGGTATTCTCTATCTCGTTGATGGCATTACTCATTGCGCCGTTACCGACCGACTGGTGCAGACCTGCAACCGATGGGCCGTGTCAGACGCGAGCGCAGCAGTCGACGTTATTGGTACCAATAACGGCGCGCGCGAATTTTTGCATCACATAGTTGGTTTCATTTCCCGTCCCGCGGGAAGAGCCGGTGGTCTGGATGGCATCCGGGCCATACTTGGCCTTAATGGCACTCAGGCGCGTGGCGACATAATCCAGCGCCTCGTTCCAGGAGACGGCTTCCAGCTTGCCGCCGCGCTCGCGGCGGATCATAGGGGTTTTCAGGCGCGGGGTAAGAATTTGGGTATCGTTAATAAAATCCCAGCCGTAGTACCCTTTCAGGCACAGCGTGCCCTGGTTGGTTTTCCCCTGCGCGGCCTCCGCCCGGACGATTTTGCCGTTATCGACCACCAGGTGGATCTTGCAACCTGAGGCACAATAAGGGCAAACCGTGACGACTTTTTTCATCAGTCTGCTCCAGTTAATCGAATCGTTCGCACCCACTATGCAGCTTCTATGCCATGTTTTTTGTATGGGTATCCCCTGACTTTACGGCCCATCCGGGGTGAAAACCCTGACAAAAAGCAGTCAATCGTCAAAATTGACGTGTCGACAGGGCAGCGGATGTGACATGGGTTGAATTTCCGTCACTGAAAAAACCTTTTGACTGGAGCCGACGGCAGAATAGTTCAGACTTAACATAATCCCCTGACGGAAGCATACGATGAAACCGGCGATTCTGGTGGTTGATGACGATACGGCAGTCTGCGAACTGCTTCAGGACGTGCTGAGCGAGCACGTCTTTAGCGTGCTTGTCTGCCATAACGGCCAGGATGCGCTGCGCCAGGTGCAGCAGGAGCCGAATATCGCGCTTGTGCTGCTGGATATGATGCTGCCGGATATCAACGGCCTGCAGGTTCTGCTGCAGCTGCAAAAGCAGCGTCCGGCGCTACCGGTTGTGATGTTAACCGGCCTGGGCAGCGAGTCAGACGTGGTGGTGGGGCTGGAGATGGGGGCCGACGATTATATTGGCAAACCGTTCAACCCGCGCGTGGTGGTCGCCCGGGTGAAAGCGGTGTTGCGCCGAACGGGCGCGCTGGCGGCAGAAGCCCCCGCAGCGCCCGTCGCGGGCATTGCGTTTAACGGATGGACGCTTGATACCACCCGCTGTGAGCTGATTGATCCGCAGCGTAATACCGTGCCCTTAACCCAGGGCGAGTACGGCCTGCTGCTGGCGCTCACGCAAAATGCCCGCCGGGTGCTGAGCCGCGATCGGCTGCTTGAGCTGACCCACAGCGAAAGCGCCGACGTGTTCGACCGCACGATTGACGTGCTGATCATGCGCCTGCGCCGGAAAATAGAGGCTAACCCGCATCAGCCTGCGCTCATCAAAACCATCCGCGGGTTGGGTTACGTGTTTGCCACTGACGTGAGCCGGCCCGAACAGGCGGCATAAGGCTTACGTTATCGCCGGAACAATGATGGCGGCAAAGATTGCAGCGATGCACAGATACTTGAGGGCGTAATAGGCCTTACGGTTTCTTTTTTTCAGACGCTGCCCCCGCTCGCGACCTGCATGAACGTATTTAAAAATGCGGTTAATGCCGCCAGTACTGTCATTCTCGTCATTCGGTGAGCTGGCTGCAGACATTAGCGTGGTTCCCACCCAATGGTTAACCGCCTGCGCCCAGCGCCATTTCATCGGACGCTCGATATCGCAGAAGAGAATAATGCGCGTTTGATCCGTTTTATTCTCTGCCCAGTGGACGTAGGTCTCATCAAAAATAACGGCTTCACCATCCCGCCAGCTGTGGCGCTGCCCGTCGACTTCAATAAAGCAGCGATCGTCATTCGGGGTGAATAAGCCCAGATGGTAACGAACCGAGCCCGCATACGGATCCCGGTGCTTGCCAAGCTTTGCACCCGCCGGCAGCTCGGCAAACATGGCCGCCTTCACCGAAGGGATTTCACTCACCAGCCGGGTCGTCACCGGGCATAAAGACTGCGCGGAGGGATGGGCATCGGCATACCACTTCAGATAAAAACGTTTCCAGCCGCGTTTAAAAAAGGTGTTAAAGCCGGCGTCGTTATTATTTTCCGCTGCCTTAATATGATGCTGCAAACGCAGCGCCTCTTCGCGAATAACCAGCCAGTTTTCCGTCAGCTTATTTAATTCCGGGAAGCGCTCTGTTTCAAAGAAAGGCTGCCTGGCGGGCAGGGAAGAAAACGCCGTCATAAACATATTGATGGGCGCCATAAACGTCGAATGGTCGAAGAGCTGACGGGAAAGCGTCTGTTTTTCTTTGCCGCGGGAATGCGCATAAATAACGCTGATAATGAAAATACCGATGATGATGGCTGCGAACATTTTTCCCTTGTCCTCTTTCTATCTCATTTCGGAAAAGCGTGCGGACAGAGTGCTGCCCACGCCGAATATGCCAGATGGAGAGAGTGTAGTTCGGGAATATAAAATTCATAGAACTGTAATGAAAAATCGCAATTATTGTTAAATTAAATGCTCTCGCGAATAAACGCCTGCAGCTCGGCCAGCGTTTTTGCGCCGTCAATCGCATTGGCGGCCAGCAGGCTTGCCCGCGCGCAGGCGTGCGCCAGATAAATACTTTCTGTCAGCGGCAGCGATTCATGGCAGCCGTATAAAAAGCCCGCGCAAAAGGCATCGCCCGCGCCGACGCTGCCAATAATCTCTTCCTGCTCCAGCATCCATGACGGGATCCAGCGACCCGCTTCACCGCGAGCTTCTCCCCATGCGCCTTCCGGACAGTGGATCACCACCCGCTGGCGTACGCCGGCCGCCAGCAGCTGCGCCGCGGCGTCCGCGATATGGGCAATGTGCGGGGCGTCGTTTTCGTCACGCATTGTCAGGCCGCTAAACTCACCGGCCTCCAGCTCGTTAATCACCAGATAGTCGAGATGGCGAAGGGCAGGGAGCACCAGCGGCTGATAGCGCGGGTCGCCCTTGCGGGAAACCAGATCGAGCGAGGTTTCATACCCCTGGTCACGCATCTGCGCCAGCAGCCGCGCGCTGCGGGTGCCGAACTCGTCATCGGGCATATCCAGGCTGTCGAGCAGCAGGAGATAGCCGAGATGGAAGATCTTCATCGATCCGTCTAAGCGATCGAAAGCAGGAAGATCCAGCAGGCGGTTGGCCCCCGGCGAGTGGAAAAAGGTGCGCTGTCCGCTGGGGTCGGTCATCACCTGCGACATGGAGGTTGGCGCAAAGGTGGTGCGCTGTACGCGCTGGCGGTTGACGTGGTACTGGTCGAGCATCGCCAGAATATAGTCCCCGTCGCTGTCTTCGCCAATCAGCCCCACCGCCTGCAGCGGCAGGCCAACGTGCATTTTCGCCAGCGTCAGCAGGACGTTGAGCGGCGCGCCGCCGGTTGAGCGTTCGCTGTGGGTGATTTCCGCCAGCCAGCCGCGCTCCGGCCACTGCACGATCTGGTGGACGTGGTCCACCAGCATATTGCCTGCGGCGATGATGCCTTTGCGTTCCATCATGCCTGCCCCGCGCTGCCGAAAATGCGCATCTGTTCGGCGACCGTATCCGTAATCGCCTCTTCTATCCCCAGCAGCAGCTCGGCAAACTCGTCGTACAGCGGCTGGCGGTTCGCCATGCGCTGCTCCACGGCGGCGAGCGCGGCCTGCGACATGCCGGTATAGAAATTGATTTTATGAATGCCCAGCTCGATGGCGCGGCGGAAGTCAGCATCGCTAATCCCGGAGCCGCCGTGTAAAACCAGCGGCAGCCCCGTCTGCTGACGAATGGCGTCCAGACGCGGGAAATCGAGCTTCGGCTCGCCTTTATACTTGCCGTGTGCGTTGCCGATGGCGACGGCCAGCGCGTCGATACCGGTTGAATCAACAAATTCGCGCGCCAGCTGTGGATCGGTGAAGAAGGCTTCATCCGCATGTCCGTAAAGCGCGCCCCCTTCATCCCCCCCGACCGCGCCCAGCTCTGCCTCCACGGAGACGCCCACCGCATGGCACATCTTCACCACTTCTCGCATCTGGCGAACATTTTCCTCATAGCTCAGCGTAGAGCCATCGAACATCACGGAGCTGAACCCTAAGCGCAGGGCGCGCACGACGGCGTCATAATGCAGGCCGTGGTCGAGGTTGAGCACCACGGGAATAGCGTGGCGAGCGGCCTCGAACTTCACCGCTTCGACAAGGGAATCCAGCGACACGTACTTAAAATGCACTTCCGCGATGTTGATGATAAACGGCGAGCGTTCCTGCTTTGCGGCGGCGAACAGCGCGCGCAGGAAGTGGGAGTCGAGCACGTTAAACGCGCCCAGCGCATAGCGGTGTTGTCTGGCGTGCGCAAGACCGTCGGCAAGAGAAATCAATGGCATCATTCACCCCTTATATCCGGAACAGGTTGTACTCGTTGCACAGCACCAGCAGTGCCGGTTCGTCTTCTTCGATGTTGTTATAGCGGGCAACCGGCTGCAAAAAGTGGTTGTCGTGTTCATCGTCATTAACCGAGGAGACTTCCCCCACCAGCACGTCGCCGAAGCCGCGTTCGCCCCAGAAGCTATGGTAAAGAGTGGGCGTCAGGCAGATGCTTTCCCCTGGCGTGAGGCGGAGCTGGCTGCCGGGGGCGTGGGTCTGGCGGCAGCCGTCGACGGTGACGGTCACGTCGGTGTTTTCCGTCTCTTCATGCGCTCCGGCATTCCATAACTCAATGATCAGATTCCCGCCGCCCCGGTTGATGATGTCTTCGCGCTTGCGCCAGTGAAAATGCATCGGCGTCACCTGGCCGTCGCGCACGTGCATGATTTTTTCGGCATAGCTTTTTTCATAAGGCACGCCGTTGGGCGAGCCGTTGCGCAGGGTAAACAGCGTCAGGCCCTCAGCGGCAAAGTTGTTGCCGCCGAACGCCGTCACGTCCCAGCCGAGCTTGAGGTCGAACACTTCCTGCCATGCGGCCTGGTCAAGCTGCTGCCATTTCGTTGGCGGAAAGCTGGCAAAAGGCGGGAGATGAACGTCGTGCATGGAGAAAAACTGCCGCGTGTGGCCGAGGATTTCATTGATGTCGGAGCGTTTCATGGGGACTCCTTGAAAACAGTTCCCTCTCCCTGCGGGAGAGGGAAAAGGATCATTTAACCGTCCAACCCTTATAGGTACCGACGTTCTTTTTATCGATCATCGTCACCGGGATCAGCACGGGCGCTTTCGGCGCGGGTTTGCCCTGAAGAATGTCATAGCCAATCTCCACCGCTTTTGCCGCCATGACCTGCGGATCCTGCGCCGGGGTTGCGACAAACAGCGAGTTTTCACGCTTCAGCGCTTCCTCACCGTCCGGCGATCCATCCACGCCAACGATAAAGAACTCATTGCGCTGCGCCTGTTTCGCCGCCAGATCGGCGCCGATCGCGGTCGGATCGTTAATCGCAAACACGCCGTCGATCTTCGGATTGGCCGCCAGCAGGGAGGTCATGACTTCCAGACCGCCTTCACGACTGCCCTTGGCGTTCTGGTTATCCGAGAGCACCTTGATATCAGGATGTTTTTTGAACTCCGTCTGGCACCCTTCCACGCGGTTTTGTACCGCAGAGACCGGCGGTCCGTTGATGATCACCACGTTGCCTTTCCCTTTCAGGCGGTCGGTAATGTACTTACAGGCCATCTCACCCGCCTGGGTGTTATCGGAGGTGATGGTGGCATCAGCCCCTTCCGCCGCCACGTCAACCGCCACGACCACGATCCCGGCGTCCTTCGCGCGCTTCACCGCCGGGCCGATCCCTTTGGAGTCCGCGGCGTTGAGGATGATCATGTCCACTTTCGCGGCAATGAAGTTGTCGATCTGCGAAACCTGCTGGCCCAGGTCGTAACCGCTGGAGACCAGCGTCACCTTGACGTTATCGCCCGCCAGCTTGCGCGCTTCCAGCTCGGCACCTTTGGTGATCTGCACGAAGAACGGGTTAGCCAGGTCGCCCACCGTCACGCCGATGGACTTCAGATCTTTCGCCTGCGCAAACGGCGTTGCGGCAAGCAGCGCGCCAGCACAGAGCGCGGTCACTAAGGGTTTCAAACGCATCTTGTCTTCCTCACTCGTAGGGTATTGTTGTTATGCACTTTGATGGTGTCGGGTACGGTATTTGTCGATCAGCACCGCAATGATGATCACCGCCCCTTTGATCACCAGCTGCCAGAAGTAGGAGACGCCCATCAGCGTCATGCCGTTGTTGAGGGTGGCGATGATCAAGGCACCGACCAGCGTGCCGGTGATCGTGCCGATCCCGCCGACGAAGCTGGTGCCGCCGAGGATCACCGCCGCAATTGCATCCAGCTCGTAACCCGTGCCGAGGTTGCCGTTGGCACTGTACAGGCGTGAGGCACTCATGACGCCGCCGAGGCCGGAGAGCAGGCCGCTCATGCCGTAGACAAACAGCAGCACCAGCCAGACCTTAATGCCCGTTAAGCGCGCCGCCTGCATGTTGCCGCCCACGGCGTAGATGTGAACGCCGAGGGTGGTGCGGCGCAGGATGAACCAGCACACCACAATGACCGCCAGGGCGATCGCCACCAGCCAGGGGATCGGGCCGAGGTAGTTATTGCCGATCCACTCGAAGTTGATGTTAGAGTTAATGACCGTCGTGCCGTCGGCCAGCAGATAGGCCGCGCCGCGCAGTGCCGTATAGGTGCCGAGCGTCACGATGAAGGGCGGCAGCCCGGCGAAGGCCACCAGCGCGCCGTTGAACAGGCCCAGCACCATGCCGAGCATCAGCGCGGCCGGAATGGACAGCCCGGCGAATTCGGGAATGAGCGACACCACCATCGCCGCCACCGCCGTGGTGCCGAGAATCGACCCTACGGAGAGGTCAATCCCGCCGGTGAGGATAATAAAGGTCATTCCCGCCGCCAGCACGATGTTGATCGACGCCTGACGGGTGATGTTGAGCAGGTTGCTCTCAGTGAAGAAGTTGGGCGCAATAAAGCCAAAAACCGCCACAATCAGGATCAGAATCGGCAAAATACCGACCGTTTGCATTAGATCGCTCATCAGCATTTTTTTGGCGGAGGCGGATTTCGCCACCTGCTGCGGATGGGTTGGAGTTGTCATGATTGCACCGCCTGATGATGAGTGTCGTTCACGCCGGTTGCCAGCGTCATAATGTTTTCCTGAGAGATGTCACGTCCGTGAAGCTCGCCCGCGATGCTGCCTTCCCGCATCACGTAAACCCGGTCGCTCATGCCCACCACTTCCGGCAGCTCGCTGGAGATCATCAGGATCGCCACGCCTTTGCGCGCCATCTGGTTCATGATGCGGTAGATCTCGCTTTTTGCGCCGACGTCCACGCCGCGCGTGGGTTCGTCCAGAATCAGAATGCGCGGGCCGATGGCGACCCAGCGGGAGATGAGCAGTTTTTGCTGGTTGCCGCCGGAAAGACCGCCTGCGCGCACCTGCGAATGGGGCACGCGGATATTGAGCAGGGCAATGGCGTCATCGGAAATGGACTGGGCTTTTTTGCGGTTCAGCCAGCCGAAGGTGGCGTCGCGCTCCAGCGTCGCCATAGTGATGTTCTCCTGCGCCGCCAGCTCCAGAAACAGCCCCTGCTCCTTGCGGTTCTCGGTGAGAAAACCGATGCCGTTTTCGATGGCCGCGCGCGGGGAGTGGATCACTACCGGCTCGCCGTCGACCTCAATCATGCCGCCCGTGGCTTTACGCACGCCGAAGATAAGCTGTGCCAGCTCGGAACGTCCGGCCCCGACCAGTCCCGCCAGCCCGACGATTTCGCCGGAACGCACCTGCAGGCTGCACGGCTGTACTTTTTTACCGTCGGTGAGGTGGTGGACGTTGAGACGCGGGCTGCCGAGGGGAATATCACGCTCCTTGTTGAACAGGTCGCTTAGCGGGCGGCCCACCATCATCTTCACCAGTTCCGACGCGTTCAGCTTGTCGCGCGTCAGGCTCCCGACGTACTGCCCGTCGCGCAGAACGCTGACGCGGTCAGAGAGTTCATAGACCTCCGCCATGCGGTGGCTGATATAGATGATCGCCATCCCTTCATCGCGCAGGCGCAAAATCAGTTCAAACAGGCGATGCGTTTCCCGCGAGGAGAGGGCGGCGGTGGGTTCATCCATCACCAGAATGCGGCTGTTGCGGTGCAGCGCGCGAGCAATTTCCACCTGCTGCTGTTCGGCGATGGTGAGCTTCATCACCAGATCGGTGGCGCTAAACTGCGCGCCGAGGCGGTCAATCACCGCCTGCGCCTGGGCGGCCATCTCCTTGCGCTGGACCAGCCCGCCGCGCGACAGCTCGCTGCCGAGGAAGATATTTTCGGCTACGGTCAAATTGGGCGCGAGCTGCATCTCCTGGTAAATCAGCGTGATGCCTGCGGCCAGCGCATCCTTCGGCCCTTTAATGTGAAACGGCTGGCCGTCGATCAGGATCTCGCCGCCGGTGGCGGTATAGGCGCCCGCAAGGATTTTCATCAGCGTGCTTTTGCCTGCGCCGTTTTCACCCATCAGCGCGTGGATCTCACCGGCAAAGACCGTCAAATCCACACCCTTGAGCGCGTGGAAACTGCCAAACGTTTTGGCAATGCTGCGCATCTCTAATACCGGGGTTCTGCTCATGGCGGATCTCCTGTGAATGCCGATTTCTGCACTTCATCACAGGTGCGTAAATGCAAAATGTCAGAAGCTGTTCATATTTGTCATAGTTATGAATAGCTAATCGCCGTCACATTTTCCTTTTCCCTCTCCCTGTGGGAGAGGGCCAGGGTGAGGGCACCAAACCGCACAGGAGCCCAACCCCATGCCATCACGCCCCCCGTTCTTCGCCAGCGCCCGAGGCCGCCTGCTGATTTTCAATCTGCTGGTGGTCGCCGTGACGCTGATGGTGAGCGGCGTGGCGGTGCTCGGCTTCCGCCACGCCAGCCAAATCCAGGAGCAGGTCCAGCAGCAAACGCTGGACGACATGACCGGCAGCATGAACCTGGCCCGCGACACCGCCAGCGTGGCAACGGCGGCGGTGCGGCTCTCGCAGGTGGTCGGGGCGCTCGAGTACAAAGGTGAAGCCGATCGCCTGAAGCAGACGCAAATGGCCCTGCGCCACTCGCTGGAGCAGCTTGCGGAGGCGCCGCTGGCGCAGCAGGAGCCAGCCCTGGTGGCGCGTATTATTCAACGAAGCAATGAGCTACAGCAGAGCGTGACGGAGATGCTGGAGCGCGGACAGCGACGCCATCTGGAGCGTAACGCGCTGCTGAGCTCGCTGTACCAAAGCCAGAGCTACCTGCGTCATCTGCAGGACATCAACCGCCGCTATGGCAGCAATGTTCCGGATGCGCAGCAGCTGATGGAGATGGACCGGCTGATCGCCGCCGCCATCGACACCCCGTCGCCGCGCGCAACCGTTCAGCAGCTGGACGCGGTGGCCGCGATGCTGCCCCGGAGTGCCGCACAGCCGGTCGTGAAGGCAGTTTTGCCCGATTTTAATGCCGAGCTAGGTCAGCTCGCCCCGCTGTCGAAGCAGCTGGAGGAGAGCGATCTGGCGATAAGCTGGTACATGTTCCACATCAAGGCGCTGGTGGCGATCCTCAACAGCGATATCAATCAATACGTTGAGCAGGTGGCGCAGGCCTCCCGGCTTCGCACCGCCCAGAGCCATCACGAACTGCAATCCATCAGCGTGTTTATCACCATTTTCGCCGTGCTGGCGCTGATCATCACCGGGTGTGCCTGCTGGTATATCTACCGCCATCTGGCCTCCAATCTGACGGCCATTTCCCGGGCGATGTCACGCCTTGCGCACGGCGAACAGGATGTGTCCGTTCCCGCGCTGCAGCGGCGTGATGAGCTGGGTGAACTGGCGCGCGCGTTCAACGTTTTTGCCCGCAACACCGCCTCGCTTGAGCACACCACGCGTCTGCTGAAAGAAAAAACCACGCAGATGGAGATCGACCGCATTGAGCGTCAGGGGCTGGAAGAGGCGCTCCTGCACAGCCAGAAAATGAAGGCCGTCGGACAGCTGACGGGCGGGCTGGCGCATGATTTTAATAACCTGCTGGCGGTGATCATCGGCAGCCTTGAGCTGACCGACCCCGAATCAAACGACGCGCCGCGCATTACCCGGGCGCTGAAGGCGGCCGAGCGTGGCGCTTTGCTGACCCAGCGCCTGCTGGCGTTTTCTCGCAAGCAATCCCTGACCCCGCATGCGGTAGAGATGCAGCCGCTGCTGGAGAACCTCCGGGAACTGCTGCGTCACTCCCTCCCTGCCACCCTGACCCTGGAGATCGAAGCGCAATCACCGGCATGGCCCGCCTGGATAGACGTTAGCCAGCTGGAAAACGCCATCATAAACCTGGTGATGAACGCGCGCGATGCAATGGAAGGGCAAAGCGGGGTGATAAAAATCCGCACCTGGAATCAGCGCGTCACCCGCAGCGACGGGCGCAGGCAGGATATGGTGGCGCTGGAGGTCATTGACCGCGGCTGCGGGATGTCTCAGGAGGTGAAATCCCGCGTCTTTGAGCCGTTCTTCACCACCAAACAGACCGGGAGCGGGAGCGGGTTAGGCCTGTCGATGGTGTACGGCTTTGTCCGCCAGTCCGGCGGCCGCGTGGAGATCGAGAGCGCGCCGGGGCAGGGGACGACCGTCCGGCTTCACCTTCCGCGATCGACGCTACCTGTAGTTCCTGAAGATGAAACGCTCTCTGCCACCGCCTCGGTCGATAACGAGCGGCTGGTACTGGTGCTGGAAGATGAAGCTGATGTCCGTCAGACCCTGTGCGAGCAGCTGCACCAGCTTGGCTACCTGACGCTCGAAGCGGAAAACGGCGAGCAGGCGCTGAACATGCTGGCGGCGTCGCCGGATATTGGCATGTTTATCAGCGACCTGATGTTGCCGGGAAGCCTGAGCGGAGCCGAGGTGATTAACCATGTGCGCAGCTACTATCCGCAGCTTCCGGTGTTGCTGATCAGCGGACAGGATTTACGGCCCACGCATAATCCTCAGCTGCCGGACGTTCAGCTACTGCGCAAGCCGTTTACGCGGGTGCAGCTGGCGCAGGCGCTGCGGAAAATATGTTTTTAAATGCCCCTGTTTAGGATTTCATCAAGAGCAACGTTGACGCCGGTGATGTTAATCTGCGCAAAATTTAGCAGATTGGGATATAAAAGGAATTATGCCGGTACTCACAAAGGGGGACTCACAAATGATCGTGATGCCTACAACATACAGCCCGAGCACAATTGCCAGGTCGTTTAAACTCGTTGATGAGTTTGAGCTTTCCGGGCGAGTGCTACATGTTATTTTTGATAGCCAGACGCCAAGAGCTGCGATTATTGAAGCGGATATCGAAACCTTCGATGGGGTGCCCCGGCATCGGGTTGTTGCTGCCCTGGATTTACAACGTAAAACGCATTTGGGTGAAGATATCATTGCCGTCGAGCGCTGTTGGGAAGATGCCAATGTCATTCAGGTAGAAGGTATCTGTGTTGATCCCGCCGAGCGTGACAAGGGACTGGCAACTCGCCTGTATGAAGCCCTGGTATTACAGTGTGGCGTGACACTTGTCAGCGACTTTGAACAATATGAGGGTGGGAAGATGCTCTGGCAGAAAATTGCCCGCGAGTCTGACCAAATCGCTGTATTTGTTCTTGATACCGAGCAGGGCGCATTTTGGCCGTATGATGGTAGCAAGGTTATCTATGACGGAGGGTGTATCCCCGAAGATCGTATCTGGAGCCATTCGCCGGATCAAAAATGCTACGGCATCGTCCTGGTCGCAGAAAATAAACAGCGTGCGAATCAACTGATGGAAGTCCCAGGACATAACTGAATTTGAGATTCCTCCGCTACCCCCACACCCTGCTGTTCATTACCTTAAGGCCAGTTTACCTGCGAGTCTGGCCTTATGAAACGTTACTCTTCCGCTCTGTTATTTGGTCTGCTGTCACTCACCAGCCAACTGGCGCATGCCGATATCGTTGATGATGCTATTGGCAATATTCAACAGGCAATCAACGACGCCTATAACCCCAGCAGCAGCCGCAGCAACGATGATGACGATCGTTATGACGATAACCGTCGCATGGATAGCCGTCAGTATGACGATCGCCGTCGGCAGCTTGAAGACAGACGCCGCCGTTTAGACGAGCGTCAGCGCCAGCTGGATGACGACAGACGCCGTCTGGAAGAGGATGAGCGCAGGTTAGAAGACGATTACGATCGAGGCTAAAGCCTGGTGGCGCTTCGCTGACGCAGGCCTGCAAAACCCTGGCGCGTAGGCCGGGTAAGGCGCAGCCGCCACCCGGCAAAACTCAGTCGAGAACCAGCACCATCCCGTCATACCCCGCTTCAATGCCGGACGGCAGCGGGTTATCCATCATCCACACGTCAAACTGATGGCTGATGTGCGTCAGGATCACCTGCGGGCAGCCAATCACTTCGTTTAACGCCATCACGGTATTTAAGTCGCAATGGTTTCGCGGCGTCTCTTCGCGCGGTTCGTGGCTGCAGTCGATAATCATTGTCTGCGGCTGATTGTTAAGCAGAAACGTCACCGTTTTTTCCGGCAGCCCGGCGGTGTCGGACAGCCAGGCCACGCGGCTGTGGGCCGATTCCAGCAGATACCCGAAGGTCAGTTTCGAATGGTTGAGCGGCAGGGGCGTAACCCGCATACCCTGAAGCTCAAACATGACAAAGGGGTCGACCGTGTGGCTGAAATCCAGAATCCCCGGATGTTTAAACAGGTCGTCACAGCCCACCTCATCCGGCGGACCGTAGACGGGGATCGTCGCGCCCACGCCCCAGCGCAGGGGGAAGAGTCCCTGAACGTGATCCATATGGTAATGGGTCAGCAAAAACTGCTGAAAGCTGCCTGCAGCCCAGTCGTCCATCAGATGTGGAATACCGGCATCCAGCAGGGTCACCGCATCGTTGAATTTGACCACCGCGCTACAGGGGCGACGGCGATAGGTCTCCTGCAGGCGCGCCCGGCGGCACGCCGCGCAGTCGCAGCCAAAGACCGGCACCAGTTGCGCGCTTCCGGTTCCTGTTAACGTGATTGTCAGACTCATAACGCACCTCTACAGCGGTTTGGTGAATCGGAAATGGCTCTGCGTATATCCTTCACGGACGTAAAAACGGTGGGCGTCGGTGCGCTTCACGCTGGTGGAGAGCTCGGTCAGCTCCGCGCCGGCCTCTCGTGCCACCCCTTCCGCCCAGGCCAGCAGCTGGCTGCCCACCTTTAACCCGCGCGCCTGCGGCATCACCACCAGCTCCTGGATCTCGCCGATCCAGCGTGCGTGGTGGAGGTGAAACTGCATGTGCAGGCCGATCATGCCGATGACCTGCCCGTCCAGTTCGGCAAGCTGGTAGCGCATGTTGTGATCCTGCAGATTGGCAAGATAGCCAGCGTGAAACGCCTGGTGATCAAATTCGGCCTGCTTTAATTCGCAGATTAACGCATAGACGATTTGCGCATCGTCGGCGGTGGCGGGGCGAAGCGTGCAGTCAGGCATGCTGTTTCTCCTTCTGACGGATAAGCGATAAAAAGGTCTCGACTGACTGTAGCAAACTTCCGTCGTTATTAAGGATATGGCAGTCGGACGGGGTGTAGCGCGCCGCACGCGCAAGCCGCTGATCGATCTCACGGGCGGATTCACGACCCCGGCTCTGCAACCGGCTGCGCAGGACGTCCGGTGAAACCTGCAGGCAAACCGGCAGCAGGGCCGCCCCATAGCGGGCGCGCGCTTGCGAAAGGTGCGCCCGTGAACCGTTGACCAGCACGTCGAACCCCGCATGCAGCCACAGATCGGTCTCGATGCCGATCCCATAGTAATAGCCGTTGGCGTGCCAGCTCAGCGCCAGCAGATTTTGCCCGGCACGGGTAAAAAACTCCTGCTCGCTCAGGGCGATATGGTTTTCACTCCCCGCATTGGCCGCGCGGGTAATGTAGCGGTGCGCCACCAGCAGTTGCGGATGCTCCTGCTGCCGTAAGGCGGACAGCAGGCTGTCCTTACCGGAGCCGGACGGCCCCATTAACCAGATAAGTCTTCCCATCAGAACACCCTCTTTCCCTGACGCCAGACGTGGTCGATATGGACGTGTTCGCCCCTGCGGTGGGCCAGCACCAGATCCGCCCGCTTGCCTTCGGCTATCTCGCCGCGATCTTGCAAGTTAAGCGCCGAGGCCGGGTTTTTCGTCACCAGGCGAATCGCCTGCGGCAGCGTAAAGCGGTTGCCCTCGTCGTCGGCCACCCGGAACGCCGCGTCGAGCAGGCTGGCAGGGTAATAGTCGGACGAGAGTATATCCAGCAGGCCAAGGGACGCGAGCTTGCTTGCCGCGACGTTGCCGGAGTGCGAGCCGCCGCGCACGATGTTCGGTGCGCCCATCAGGACGTTCATGCCGTGCTTGCGGGAGGCTTCAGCCGCCTCGAACGTGGTGGGGAATTCGGCGATCACGCTGCCAAGATGGTGGGATTCAAGGACATGATCGTGCGTGGCATCGTCATGGCTGGCCAGCGCGATATTGCGGTCCCGGCACATCGCCGCAATTCGGACACGGTTAGGCTGCGACCACCGTGCCGCAAGCGCCAGCTGCTCTTCTTCGTAACGGGCCATCTCCGCGTCGCTGAGAGAATATTTGCCCTGATAGTATTCGCGATACTTTTCAATGTTGGCGAACTGACGCTGCCCCGGCGAGTGGTCCATCAGGGAGACCAGCGACACCGGCTCGCGGCCGACCAGCTTTTCAAACAGCGGCAGGGTGGTGTGGTGCGGCAGCTCGCAGCGCAGGTGCAGGCGGTGCTCGGCGCGGTTGAGGCCGCGCTTTTGCGTCTCCTCGACGGCATTGATCATCTTCTCCAGGTTCTCCAGACGGTCGCCGCCGTCGCGCACGTCGCCAATAGCCACCGCGTCCAGTACGGTGGTGATGCCGCTGGCGACCATCAGCGCGTCGTGGCTGCTCATCGCTGAATGCGCGGGCCAGTCCACCTTCGGGCGGGGGGTGAAGAACTTGTCCAGATTATCGGTATGCAGTTCGATCAGCCCCGGCAGCAGCCAGCCGCCGTCGCCGTCCATCGCCTCGGGCGAGCGGCTCTGGGTTTCAGCAAATGCGCGGATTGTTCCGTCCTGGATCTCAATCGAGCCGTCAACCACCTCATTGTCCAGTATCAGCTTGACGTTATTAATAATCATGCGGGAGTCCCCATTGGGTGCAGCCTGTCCGCGACGCGGGTGCGAACGCTCTCGTCGTGGAAGATCCCGACGATCGCCGCGCCGCGCGCTTTGGCCTGTTCGATCAGCGCCACCACGGCCGCGCTGTTTTTAGCGTCGAGCGAGGCGGTGGGTTCATCCAGAAGTAAAATCGGGTAGTCGACGATAAAGCCGCGGGCGATATTGACGCGCTGCTGCTCGCCGCCGGAAAAGGTCGACGGGGCAAGGTGCCACAGGCGCTCGGGCACGTTCAGGCGAGTCAGCAGGCTGGCGGCTTTGGCGGCACAGGTTTCGCGCGGCACGCCAAGATCCAGCAGGGGCTGCATCACCACGTCCAGGGCGGAGATCCGCGGGATCACCCGCAGAAACTGGCTCACCCAGCCGATCGTCGAGCGGCGCACCTCAAGCACCTTACGCGCCGGGGCCTGCACCAGGTCGATCCATTCATCGCCGTGGCGAATATGAATATGGCCTTCGTCGGGCAGATAGTTGGCGTAGAGGGAGCGCAGCAGGGTCGATTTTCCGCTGCCGGAGTGGCCGTGCAGCACCACGCATTCGCCGCGATTAACCTCCAGCGAGGCATTTTGCAGCACCGGCAGGCGCACGCCGTTTTGCTGGTGGAGCACAAAGGTCTTACTTACGTTTTGTACGTGGATCATGTTGGCCTCGCGATTCGTTTTGCCGGGTGGCGGCTTCGCCTTACCCGGCCTACAGGTGCGCTATTCGTAGGACGGGTAAGCGCAGCGCCACCCGGCAGCAGAAACCTCAGTTCTGCAACACGGACGACACCAGAAGCTGGGTGTACGGATGATGGGGATCGTCGAGCACGCGGTCGGTTAACCCACTTTCCACCACCTGACCCTGCTTCATCACCAGCAGGCGGTCTGCCAGCAGGCGCGCGACGCCCAAATCGTGGGTGACAATCACCACCGCCAGGTTCAGCTCTACCACCAGGCCGCGCAGCAGGTCGAGCAGGCGCGCCTGCACCGAGACGTCCAGCCCGCCGGTGGGTTCATCCATAAACACCAGCTTCGGATGGGTGACGAGATTGCGGGCAATCTGTAAACGCTGCTGCATGCCGCCGGAGAAGGTTGTCGGCAGGTCGTCGATGCGCGAGGCGGGGATTTCCACTTCTTCCAGCCAGTGTTGCGCCGTAGCGCGGATGTTGCCGTAGTGGCGCGCGCCGGTGGCCATCAGGCGTTCGCCGATATTGCCTCCGGCAGAGACCTGACGGCGCAGGCCGTCCATCGGGTGCTGGTGCACCACGCCCCACTCGGTGCGCAGCAGGCGGCGGCGCTCGGCCTCGCTCATGCCGTAGAGCGAGGCGCCCTCATACAAAATGTCGCCGTTCTGCGGCGTCAGGCGCGCGGAGATGGATTTCAGCAGAGTGGTTTTGCCGGAGCCGGACTCGCCGACGATCCCCAGCACTTCGCCCGGCCACAGCTCGAACGACACGTCGCTGAAGCCTTTGCCCGGCGCATACAGGTGGGTCAGGTGATTTACCGAAAGCAGCGGTTTCATTGGCCGTTCGCCTCGCTCTGTTGGCGGCAGAAATCGGTGTCGGAGCAGACAAACATCCGTTTGCCCGTGTCGTCCAGCACCACTTCGTCCAGGTTGCTGTGTTTGGATCCGCAGATGGCGCACGGCTCGTCCCACTCCTGCACCGTAAACGGGTGATCGTCAAAATCGAGACTTTCCACGCGGGTGTACGGCGGTACGGCGTAGATGCGTTTTTCACGTCCGGCACCGAACAGCTGCAGGGCGGGCATCATGTCCATCTTCGGGTTATCGAATTTTGGGATCGGCGACGGGTCCATCACGTAGCGGCCGTTGACCTTCACCGGGTAGGCGTAGGTGGTGGCGATATGGCCGAAGCGGGCGATATCCTCATACAGCTTCACCTGCATCACGCCGTACTCTTCCAGCGCGTGCATGGTGCGGGTTTCGGTTTCGCGCGGCTCGATAAAGCGCAGCGGCTCCGGGATCGGCACCTGAAAAATCAAAATCTGATCTTCCGTGAGCGGGGTTTCCGGAATGCGGTGGCGGGTCTGGATCAGCGTCGCGTCTTCGGTTTTTTCGGTGGTCGCGACGCCCGTTACCCGCTGAAAGAAGGTGCGGATCGATACGGCGTTGGTGGTGTCGTCCGCGCCCTGGTCGATGACCTTCAGCACGTCCGCCTCGCCGATCACGCTGGCGGTAATCTGGATGCCGCCCGTCCCCCAGCCGTAGGGCATCGGCATTTCTCGGCCGCCGAACGGCACCTGATAGCCAGGGATCGCCACCGCTTTTAAGATGGCGCGCCGGATCATGCGTTTGGTTTGCTCGTCCAGATAGGCAAAGTTGTAGCCGCTTAAGTTAGCCATGTTTGCGCTCCCGTTGCAGGCGTTTCAGCAGTTCCAGTTCGGCCTGGAAATCGACGTAGTGCGGCAGCTTGAGGTGCGAGACGAAGCCCGCGGCCTCGACGTTATCCGCGTGGGCCAGCACAAACTCTTCGTCCTGCGCCGGGCCAGCAACGTGCTCGCCGTAGTCCGGTGCCTGCAGGGCGCGGTCGACCAGCGCCATGGCCATCGCCTTGCGTTCGCCGAGGCCAAACACCAGCCCGTAGCCGCGGGTAAAGTGCGGGTCTTCATTTTCGGGCGCGACAAAACCGTTCACCATTTCACACTCGGTCATCAGCAGTTCGCCGACGTTCACCGCAAAACCCAGCTCTTCCGGCACGACTTCGACGTCGATATAGCCGCTGCGAATTTCGGCGGCAAACGGGTGGTTGCGCCCGTAGCCACGCTGGGTGGAGTAGGCCAGCGCCAGCAGATAGCCCTCGTCGCCGCGCATCAGCTGCTGCAGGCGGGACGAACGCGAGCACGGGTAAACCGGCGGCGTGCGGGTGATGTCATCCGGTGTGCTGCCGGTGTCCGCTTCCGCCTTCGCCAGGCCCTGTTTCGCCAGCAGGCTGAAGACGTGCGGAGACGGTTCCTGTTCGGCGTCAGAGGTACTGAGTCGTGGCGCCTCGCCGTTCGCGAGCAGCGTGAAGTCCAGCAGACGATGGGTGTAGTCGTAAGTCGGGCCAAGGAGCTGACCGCCGGGAATGTCTTTGTACACCGCTGAAATGCGGCGCTCTAAACGCATTTCCGCCGTATTCACCGGCTCGCTGACCGCCAGCCTGGCAAGCGTGGTGCGGTAGGCGCGCAGCAGAAAGATCGCTTCCACGTTATCGCCGCTGGCCTGCTTGAGGGCAAGCGCCGCCAGTTCGCGGTCGGCGATACCGCCTTCGGTCATCACCCGATCGACGGCGAGGTTTAACTGCTGTTCAATCTGGGCGACGCTCAGCTCGGGAAGCTGTTCATCACCCCGTCGTCTGTGCGCCTGCAGCGCATGGGCGGCGGCGATGGCCTTCTCGCCCCCTTTGACGGCAACGTACATCAGCACACCTCCACGTGGGTGGTCCGCGGGATGGCCAGCAGGCGCTCGCCGCAGGTCAGGATCAGGTCAATGCCCAGCGGGAACGGGTGCGGGCGCTCGGTAAGCTCGTGAATGATGCACTCCGGCAGCTGCGGCGCGACCATGCGCTCGTCGGCGATGCCTGCGCCCGTCAGGCGCAGCATGCGACCGCCGCTCAGGCTGGCGACCTGCAAAATCAGCGTGGCGCTGGTTTCCGGGGCGACGGCGGTGCCTTCGCTCAGGGCATTCAGCTGTTCATGGCTGATTTGTTCGTCGGCCACGGCAAAGATTGCCTGCTGCGGCTGTTCAACAAGCGTGGCGCCGGTGTGAAAACGCAGGTTCTGGTTGGCGATATCGTTCGACAGCGCGCCCGAAAGCCATACCGGGGTATCGTTGTCGGCCAGGGTGAGCAGCACGCTGGTTGTCGCCAGGTTCAGCGGCAGCCAGCCCTGAGAGAGCTGGTGCAGCGAGACAATCACGCCCGGCTCGCTCATGGCCTTCAGCAGGCGACGAAAACTGTGTTGGGCATCCTGGACGGCCAGGGTAAAAGCAGGTTGAAGCGTCATGCGTTGTCTCCGCGAACGAGCGTAAAGAAGTCGACCCGGCTGGTATTCACTTCGGACTGACGCGCGGCAAGACGTGCGGCGCGGTCGGCCTCCAGCGGGGAAATAAGGGTTTCCATCAGCGTCTGGAAATGCGGTGGTTCCTGTAAAAGCGCGTCGATGACCGCGCAGCGCTCGGCGTGCGCTTTATCACGCCCCAGCACGTAGCCGTAGCCCAGCGTGCCGCTGTGCAGGCGGATCGCTGCGCGAGTGAGGGTGGCGTCCCCGGCGAAGAAGCGCTCGCCGGTACCGCCCATGCGCGCCTGGATCTGAACGAGGCCGATCTCCGGCGCGCGGAGGAGGTCGTACCCGGGAGCCAGGGCAAGGGCGTTCATGCGGGCAGAGAGCGCAGCAGGCTGGCTGTGGGCCAGCACGCGCATCCAGCGCTGTCGGGTGGCGGTGTCGAAGTGCATTCAGTGCTCCATGGTAAATTCGATCATGTCGGCGCGGGTCAGGCTGACGGAGTATTCCGTCGCGTCTATCTCGCCGTCACGGTGGTTGAGGGTGCGCACGCAGAGCAGCGGGGCCATATTGGGAATCTCCAGCACCTTGCTCTCTTTCGCCTGCGCGCGACGGGCGCTGATGCGCGTCTGGGTGCGTTTCAGCGCAATGCCTGTCGCATCCTGAAGAAAGTCATGCAGCGAGCCGCTGGAGAAATGCTGGAGCACGGGCCAGAGGGCGAGGTCCGCGAAGTAGTGGTCTATCTGGCACACCGCGACGCCGTTGACCCGGCGCAGCGTGCGCAGGTGGATGACGTTGTCGCCCTCCTGAATACCCAGCGCGTCCGCCACGTGGCTGGAGGCCGGGCGTAATACCGAGAGCAGCTTTTCGCTGGTCGGGTGGCTGCCCTGATCCAGCAGGTTCTGGCTAAAGCGCGCCTGGGCGTTAAGCGGGTAGTCGAACGGGCGCATCAGCACCAGCACGCCCACGCCCTGACGGCGCTGGACCCAGCCGCGCTCGACCAGCTGGTCAATGGCGCGGCGCAGGGTGTGTCGGTTCACCTCATAGCGGTCAGCAAGCTGCTGCTCGGCAGGGAGGTAGTCTCCGCAGCGGTAGTGCGTGCGCAGCTCCACTTCGAGCTTTGCCGCGATCTCTTGCCAGCGGGTGGGGAAACTGGTCGGATGTCTGGATAAGTGCATAGAAAACAAAGCCTCGCTTCTCAGATGAAGTGCTTACGCAAACGTTGAGAGAGGAAATCCAGCAGGCTGACGGTGACGATGATGAGCACCATCAGGGCGCAGGTTTGCTGGAACTGGAAACCGCGAATCGCTTCCCACAGGGTGACGCCAATCCCGCCTGCGCCGACCATGCCGACGACGGTGGCGGAGCGGACGTTGGACTCAAAGCGGTACAGGGAGTAGGAGATCAGGAGCGGCATCACCTGCGGCAGGACGCCGTAAAGGATCTCTTCGATTTTATTGGCGCCGGTGGCGCGAATGCCTTCCACCGGACCGGGCTCGATGGCTTCGACCGCCTCGGAAAGCAGCTTGGAGAGCACGCCGGTGGTGTGAATGAACAGCGCCATGACGCCCGCGAACGGACCGAGGCCGACGGCGACCACGAACAGCATCGCAAAGACCATTTCGTTGATCGCACGACAGGCGTCCATCAGGCGGCGCATGGGCTGGTAAATCCACCACGGCACGATGTTTTCAGCGCTCATCAGGCCAAACGGAATGGAGAGAATAACGGCCAGCGCGGTGCCCCAGACGGCGATTTGCAGGGTGACCGCCATTTCACTGAGGTAGTCCTGCCACTGGTTGAAGTCCGGCTGGAAGAAGTCGGCGGCGAAGGTCGCCATATTGCCCGCGTCTTTGAAGAGCAGCAGCGGATCCATTTCCGCGCCCTTCCAGGAGATAACCAGCACCACCAGCAGGATGGCCCAGCTTATGAGCGAGAACCAGCTGCGCTTCGGCGGCGGGAGGGTGATGGTTTGCATGTGTTACTCCGCAGGTCTTTGTGTGCCGGATGGCGCTACGCTTATCCGGCCTACGATCCAAAATGTAGGCCCGGTAAGCGCAGCGCCACCGGGCGAAAAGCGTTACTGCACCGCTTTATTCACGCTGGTCATCGCGCCGAGCGCGGCGGTCAGGCGGTCGAGGTCTTCAAGCTGGGCCTGAATCGCGGCCACTTTGCTGGTCTTCTCCTCGTCCTTCAGGCCTTTGTTGTCCTTCACGCCCTGCATCTCTTTAAACAGCGCCAGCTGGCGAATCGGCACCAGCTGCAGGTCGCTTGACGGGCGGAACGGTGCCCAGCCCAGACGTTCCAGGACCGCTTTCTCTTCCGGCGTTTTGCCGTAGGTCATAAAGAAGTCGTACACCTTGTCCTTGGTGCTTTCGGACAGGTTTTTACGCCACACGATCGGGTCGCCGGGGATCAGCGGGGATTTCCAGATAACCTTCAGCTCTTTCAGCTTGTCCGGTGCGGAGGTCTTCAGCTTGTCGAGGTTCTCGGTGTTGTTGGTGGCAACGTCCACCTGCTTGTTGGCCACGGCCAGAGCGTTGGTTTCATGGCTGGCGTTTACCGTGCGCTTGAAGTCGCTGGCGGAGGCGTTGTTTTTGGCGAAGACGTAGTAGCCAGGGACCAGGTAACCCGAGGTGGAGTTCGGATCGCCGTTGCCGAAGGTCAGCTCTTTGCGTTTGGCGAGCATGTCGTTGAGGTTGTTGATCGGGCTGTCTTTGTTGACGATCAGCACGCTCCAGTAGCCCGGGGAGCCATCTGCCGCGACGGTCTGGGCAAAGACCTGGCCGTTCGCGCGGTCCACCGCTTCCATGGCGGAGAGGTTGCCGTACCAGGCGATGTCCACTTTATTAAAGCGCATCCCCTGGATGATGCCCGCGTAGTCCGGGGCGAAGAAGGCGTTCACTTTGATCCCCAGCTTGGTTTCCATATCTTTCAGGAACGGTTCCCACTGAGGTTTCAGGTTTTGCTGTGATTCCGTCGAAATAATGCCGAAGTTCAGCGCTTTTTCCTGCTCTTCCGCATACGCCGGGCTTAACAGGGTGCTGAGGCTGAACATGCTGGTAAAGGCCAGCGCGGCAACGGCTTTGTAGCTCATGTACTTTCCTCGGATCGGGTTTATTTAAGCAGCCTGCGCGTTCTCTTCGACGCGGTTAATGCTGCGGTAGAGATGGTCAAAACGTTCGTTATCAAACTGATGGCTCGCGCCATCAAAGAACACGTGCCCCTGACGCAGGGCGACGATGCGTTCGCAGTAGCGCAGGGCGTAATCCACCTGATGGAGCGTGACCACCACGGTAATGCCGTCGTTCTGGTTAATGTCGCGCAGGGTCTCCATCACGATGCGGGCGGACTCCGGGTCCAGCGAGGCGATGGGTTCGTCAGCAAGAATGATTTGCGCTTTTTGCATCAGCGCGCGCGCAATCGCCACGCGCTGCTGTTGTCCACCGGACAGGGTGGAGACGCGCTGGTGGGCGAAATGCGCCATGCCGACGCGGGTCAGCGCCTGTAAAGCTTCCTGCTTCTGGGAAGGGGTGAACCAGCGCAGACAGGTGCGCCAGAACGGGGTGCTGCCGAGCGCGCCAATCAGCACGTTCTCCAGCACCGTCAGGCGGTTTACCAGGTTGAACTGCTGGAAGATGTAGCCCGTCTGGGCGCGGCTCTTGCGGATATCGCTCGCCAGACGCCCGGCGCGCTGTACGGTATTACCCAGCAGCTCGACGTGGCTTTCCGGCGTTTTATCGCCGGTGATAAGCCCGCTCAAATGGCGCAGAAGGGTGGATTTACCCGAGCCGGAAGGCCCGAGAAGCGCCACCATGTCGCCCTGCCGGACGGTCAGATCAACGGCATGCAGAGCCTTGTTGTGATTGAAGGTCTTGCTCAGTTTCTCGACGTGGATGACAGTTTGCATGTGCGGGGCCTCACGATAAATGTGGCCTCATGCTGGCGCATCAATGTGACATTTGGGTTAAGTGCAGGTTGCGGGAGTTTGAAGAGTTGAGCGGAGTTTGATGGCAATCACCGTAGGCCCGGTCAGCGCAGCGCCACCGGGCGCTGTTGCCGGCTGCGCTGCGCGTGTCCTGCCTACGACGTTTGTTGCTTGACGACGTTAATCATCCACGGCACGCCGTATTTGTCGGTGACTTTACCGAAACCGTGCGCCCAGAAGGTCTCCTGCCACGCCATGTCGATGTTCCCGCCCGCGGTGAGGTTGTCGAACCAGCGCTTGCCTTCATTGACGTCCTGGGTGTCGAGAACCAGCGTAAAGCCCGCGTACTGCGCGTTGCTGCCGGGCGGCATCCCGTCGCTCATCATGATATCGCTGCCCGCAATGCGGACGTTGGAGTGGGCGATAGCCGAATCCGGAAACTGCATACCGGACGGACAGCCTTCTTCGCTGTTATCGCTTTTTGGCATTTCGCCGAAGGTAATTTTATAGAGAAGTTCTGCGCCGACGGCTTGTTGGTAAAAGGCGGTGGCCTCAGCGCAGTTGCCGGCGAAAGAGATGTAGGGACTTAACGGCATAATCTTTACCTCACGTAAGAAAAGCCCGTTAAGTTTAGTTCTTTTTTTGTAGGCCGGATAAGCGTAGCGCATCCGGCAAAAGCGCCCGGTGGCGCTTCGCTTACCGGGCGTACAGGTGAAAAATCAGTTCTTTTTCACGAACTCAGATTTCAGTTTCATTGGACCGAAGCCGTCAATTTTGCAGTCGATATTATGATCGCCTTCAACCAGACGGATATTCTTCACTTTGGTGCCGATCTTCAGCATGGAAGAACTGCCTTTCACCTTCAGGTCCTTAACGACGGTAACGCTGTCACCGTCCGCCAGCAGGTTGCCGTTCGCATCTTTTACGATGAGCGCATCAGCATCCTGAGCCGGCTCGGCATCATTCCATTCATGAGCGCATTCCGGGCAGATGAACATGCCATTATCTTCATAGGTGTATTCAGAATTGCATTTTGGGCAGTGTGGGAGAGACATATCGGTATCCTCAAAAGTGTAAACGCGCTGGAAAGTGCCAGCTAAATGACGGCAGGGTGCCGAAAAAGGCGGCAAGTATAGCGCAAATCCACACCGTTGTCGGTGATATTGTGAATTAAAAAAGCCAAAAAGCGTATCGGGAGTGACACGTTCTGTCAGTCAGTTACGCGAAGCTTATGTCCATTAACACGGTGGGAAGAAATGACGATAAATATATCGAATATTTTATTGCAGCAAATTGCTACGCTCTGCCATTTCGGATAAGGTGAAGCGACACATTGTTATTTATCTCCGGACTTTGCTGCCATACATATCTTATGGCAGTGGTGCATTACCTCTCTTTTTAGGTGGGTAAATAATGGTGATATATCCTGAAGTTTCTTAAAAATGGGCTACGCTTTTTTCTTTTGGCTATCAGGCCTGGAGAAGAGTTCTACACGCCATGCAAGGATAGGGAATTATTCCTGATTATCTTCAATCAGTTATATTTCGGCGAACATGTTTTCCACACGTGATCATATAAGCCTGAACAACATAATTAAAAGCAGTGGCTTAATAAAAGTAATAAATTTGCGTTAAGGAAAGGCTTTTATCATGCACACACAGACCATTTTTGAATTAAGCCAGGAAGCCGAGCGTTTGTTACAGCTTGCCCTGCAAAATCTTGATACGTTGAAATCAATGCCCACTGAGATGCTGGAGAGCACAGAGGCTGCTATTACTGGCGAAACAAACAACGTTTTACCTTTGCATTTTAGCGCGCGCGGTGTCGACGCCCAGCAGGCGATGCTGAATAATGAATTACGCAAAATAACCCGGCTGGAAATGGTCCTGGCCATTGTTGGCACCATGAAAGCGGGGAAATCGACCACCATTAATGCGATTGTGGGTACCGAAGTGTTGCCGAACCGCAATCGTCCAATGACGGCGCTTCCGACGTTGATTCGCCACACGCCGGGTCAGAAGGAACCGGTGCTGCATTTCTCTCATGCCTCCCCGATTGATGAATTGATCCAACTGCTTCAGAAACAGCTCTGTGATTACGACCGCGGGAAGCTGGCTCAGCGTCTGGAAATTGATAAAGACATGAATACGCTGCTGGAGCGCATTGAAAAAGGGGAAGCGTTTGAGAAGCATCACCTGGGCGCGCAGCCGATATTTCATTGTCTGAAAAGCCTCAACGATCTGGTGAGACTTTCCCAGGCGCTGGGTGTGGAGTTTCCGTTCTCTGAATATACGGCTATTGAACATATCCCGGTAATTGAAGTGGAGTTCGTGCATCTTGCGGGCCTGGATGCCCACCTCGGGCAACTGACGCTGCTCGATACGCCCGGGCCGAACGAGGCCGGACAGCCGCATCTGCAAAAAATGCTCAGCGAGCAGTTGTCCCGCGCATCGGCGGTGCTGGCCGTAATGGATTATACCCAGCTTAAATCCATTTCTGATGAAGAAGTCCGCCAGGCGATTTCCGCGGCGGGAAAATCGGTGCCGCTGTATGCGCTGGTCAATAAATTCGATCAGAAAGATCGCAATAGCGATGATGAAGAACAGATTCGGGCGATGATCTCCGGCACCTTAATGAAAGGCAATATTTCGCCTGGCCAGATTTACCCCGTGTCGTCCATGTGGGCGTATCTGGCGAACCGCGCGCGCTATGAGCTAAGTTCGCATGGACGACTGCCGGATCATCAGGAGCAACCCTGGGTGCAGGATTTTGCCGAAGCCGCACTCGGACGTCGCTGGCGTACGGCGGACCTGGACGATATCGACCATATCCGACATTCTGCCGATTTGCTCTGGGAAGATTCGCTCTTCGAGCAACCGATAAGGAAACTGATTTACGCCGCCTATGCCAATGCCTCGCTCTACGCGCTGCGTTCGGCCTCGCATAAGCTTCTTAACTACGCGCAAAACGCCCGCGAGTATCTCGATTTCCGCTATCAGGGGCTGACGGTGGCCTTTGAGGCGCTGGAGCTGAATATCGCACGTCTGGAAGAGGACATGGCGCTTTTGCAGACGCGTCAGCGCGTGGTGAGCGATGAGGTGAAACACGAGGTTGAGGAAGCGCTGAACGCCACCGCGGACTTTATGGGATCCCAAAAAACCGCGCTTCACCAGGCGATTGACCAGGTGTTCAGCACGCCCCCGATTCTTGATTCGGCAGGCACCGAACGGCAGCAACTTCGCGGTGAGAGGGTGAAGCAGCTGGTGCTGGACGATGAAGGGCAGGCGCAGATTGCGCTGAGTAAATTACGCGCTTCCTGCGAGCGGGTGATGCAGGATGCCCAGACGAAGATCGGCCGTGAGCTGGCGTTACGCTTCGATCAGCTGGAGTCCACGCTGGCGCGTTCTCTTAACGAAGCCATGCGTCCCATCGAAACGCGTATTAAAGAGCATCTGAGCCATGCGGGTTTTCGGGCGCGGATCAGCTTCCCGGCGTTTCAGGCAAGCCAGCTAAACTTCAATACGCGAGCGCTGTTTAACGATGCGATTGCGCAGGACGACAGCCAGGCCGCCCCGCCTTCCGGCGGGAGCAGCATGCGCGAAACGGTCTCTCGCTGGCTCAATAATCCTGGCTGGGGCTGGGACGAGTATGTGGAAACGCGCACGCGCTATGTTATCGACATTGCGCAGCTACATGACAAATTTAAGCAACATATTGATCAGTTTTGTGAACAAATACGTAAAGCTTTGTCCGCGCAGGTCGATGTCTCTGTTACGGCAGGAATGGCGACGTTCTTTGCAGAATTTTCGTTGTGCCTGACCGGGTTACAGGAAAGCTTGCGTGATAGCCTCGCAGTGCGTCAGCAAAATGAGCACTCAACCCGAGCGCTCTGCCAGTTGTTGAAGCAAAGCATCACTACTGCGACGTGGATACAGGAAGATACCCGACTGTTACGCGATGATATTCAAACTCTATTCGCGGCAGAGCAACCATGACAACACCACTACTGGACGGCCCCGGGCGAACGCTGGAGTGTATTAATCCAAAATTTATGGTCGATCTGGTGCAGGGGGGAGACGCGGCGCGTCATCCTCGCCTGGGACCACAGCAGCTGCAGTTTCGCGAGCGTTTGACGCAGGAAATCATGACGCATACCCGGCTACGCCCCTGGGCGATGGCGGGGATGCTCAATGAAAATGCGGCGCTGCGCCTGGGGCTGGCGGAAAAGCTGGCCGGGATGCTTGATCCGGGCCATCTCGCGCTGACGCTGATGGCAGAGAAGCTGATTGCGCTGCGTCAGCAGACTCACCCACGCACCCTGCAGTCTCCCGGACTGACGCAGCAGTACGCCGATCTCGTGTCTCATTTTACCCAACGCGCAGCCTGGAAAGAAAAGGCGCTGACCCAGCGCGGGCTAACGGTGCAGGCGGGTGAGCACAGCGAGCAAATTTTTACCCGCTGGCGGGCCGGACATTATGATGGCTGGTCGCTGGCCGGGCGCTGTTTTATCGTTCTGGAAGAACTGCGCTGGGGAGCATTTGGCGACGCATGCCGCCTCGCGAAAGAAGATGTGGCGGCCATGCTTAAGGATAACCTGCGCAGCATGGCGGCTAACTATCTGGCGCAGGGCATTAATGCCTCACCCACGACCCGCCATTTTTATCACCAGTGGCTGACAGCGCCTGCTTCTCCCGGATCGATCGATCATAAAGACATGCTGGGCTGGCTGGGGGACTGGTGTCAGGCGGATAAGCATCCGGTGAGCTGGTCAGTGACGCAAAACTGGCAGACCGTCGCACTGGGGATGCCGAGGCTCTGTTCGGCAAAACGGCTGGTGGACGGGATGGTGGAAGAGATTTTTGGGTAAATCCCTTACCCCTCACCCTCTCCCCGCAGGGAAGAGGGGAGGGTTTGGTGCGGTGTGTTAATGGCGGAGTTCGACCGCTTTTCGTTCGATATTCTGCTCGGGGGTATTGGCGTAGCGTTTCGCATATAGCGCCGTGATGATCGGCACCAGTAGCGCAGTGACAATCACGCTGGCGGCAACCAGCGCCGTCGCTGAAGCGGCTACCGGTTCGAAGGCCGGGTTAATCTGGGCAATAATCACCGGGTTGGCGACGGCAGCGCCTGCGGCTGAAGAGGCGGCGACGCCCGCCGTGCCGTTTCCTCCCCCGATCACGCGGTCGGCAACGATCAGCGGAATACCGGTAATGACGATTACGGCGACACCCAGCACAATACCCAGCAGGCCGGTATCAAGGATAACCTTCAGGTTGATGGTGTTCCCCAGCGCAAAGCCGAAGAACGGGATCAGCACCGGCGTGGCTTTGCTGAAGAAATCACGCAGATCGTGATCGAGGTTGCCAAGGGCAAAGCCGATCAGGAAGGGCAGGATTGCGCCGACAAAGTGGTGGGGTTCAAAAGAGGCCAGGCCAGCGGACCCCAGGATCAGCATCGTCATCAGCGGGCCTGATTCGAGAGACATCAAGACAAATGCGCCGGACTCTTCTTTCGTCCCGTACTGGTTCATCAGGCTGGCGTACAATCCGCCGTTAGTCATATCCATCGCGGAGACAATCGCCAGCACCGATAACCCCGCGAAGAACCCGGTTTGAATTCCATTCTCTGGGATGAACATCGCGCATATCATTGCCACCGCCCAGGCTACCGCTATTTTGGTTATTACCAGCGTGCCGGATTTCCGTAATACGGTACCGGTCGCCCGCAAATTAATGGATGCACCGATACAAAAAAACCAGACGGCAAGAATTGGAACCGTGCCCGTTATCATGCCTTTTGTGAAACCACCAAAATAAGCCCCGGTATCAGGGGCAAGGGTATTCAGGATGGCGCCCAGCACCAGCGGAACCAGCATCATACCGCCGGGTATGCGTTCTATCGTGGCTTTAATCTTCATGGACAATCCTCACATCTGACCCCGCAGGACGGGCGTTCGGTGTTAAAAATTAGTCAATAAATTCAATTGATTGGCATTTGTGTTTGAGTGGCGTTTCTCGATAATCCCGCCAGGAAAATAAATGTTTTCTCTCGATTAACTTCATTGGAAAACACATGAAATGCTGTATTCGGATTTATCATGCGATCATTGGAATATTGATTCAATCAAAATAAAACATCGTTTTAGTTATCTTTGTCACATATTCAATGTAAAACTATCGGCGGCGTCATGATGAAGAAAATTTATGTAAATTGAATGTGAGTAAACGTGGTTTGTTTTTTTGTTGCGAAAGAACTCATGACGTGCGTGAGAGAGCTCATGAGGCGGGGATGAGAAAGGGCTTATTTGCACTGATTGGCAAATACTGGACTGAGTTGACCTGAAGCTTAAATATGTGTGAAGTTGATCACAAATATAAACGCTGGTAGGGTAAAAAGGTCATTAACTGCCCAGGCAGGCGTCAACAGGTTCGGTTGTATCGACGTAAAACGTCAATGTAAGTAAACCTGCTACGCTTGAATAAGGCGATTCGCATGGAGCGGATCCCATGGTTCACAGAACGCACACTGGACTGTGAAACAGACAGGGCCGAGTCAACGAGGATAGCTATGCTGAGAAGGAAAAAGATTAAACCCATCACGCTTCGCGACGTCACCATTATTGATGACGCCAAACTGCGTAAAGCGATTACCGCAGCCTCGCTCGGTAATGCGATGGAATGGTTCGATTTTGGTGTCTACGGCTTTGTGGCCTATGCGTTAGGTAAAGTGTTTTTCCCCGGGGCCGATCCCAGCTTGCAGATGATTGCGGCACTGGGTACGTTCTCCGTTCCCTTCCTGATTCGCCCGCTGGGTGGTCTGTTCTTCGGTATGCTCGGTGATAAATATGGTCGTCAGAAGATCCTGGCTATCACCATCGTCATTATGTCGATCAGTACATTCTGTATCGGTCTTATCCCTTCTTATGCCACCATCGGCATTTGGGCTCCGATTCTGCTGCTGATCTGTAAGATGGCACAGGGCTTCTCCGTGGGCGGTGAATATACTGGCGCCTCGATCTTCGTTGCCGAGTATTCTCCTGACCGTAAGCGCGGGTTTATGGGAAGCTGGCTGGACTTCGGCTCCATTGCCGGTTTTGTCCTGGGCGCGGGTGTGGTGGTCCTGATTTCAACCGTAGTGGGGGAAGAGAACTTCCTCGACTGGGGCTGGCGTATCCCATTCTTCCTGGCACTGCCGCTGGGGATCATTGGTCTCTACCTGCGTCATGCGCTTGAAGAGACGCCTGCGTTCCAGCAGCACGTTGATAAGCTGGAGCAGGGTGACCGCGAAGGGCTGCAGGACGGTCCGAAGGTATCGTTCAAAGAGATTGCCACCAAGCACTGGCGAAGCCTGCTGGTCTGTATCGGTCTGGTGATCTCCACCAACGTGACCTATTACATGCTGCTGACCTACATGCCGAGCTATCTGTCGCATAACCTGCACTACTCGGAAGATCACGGTGTGCTGATCATTATCGCCATCATGGTGGGTATGCTGTTTGTGCAGCCGATTATGGGCCTGTTGAGTGACCGCTTTGGTCGTCGACCGTTCATTATTCTGGGAAGCGTTGCGCTGTTTGCCCTCGCCATCCCGGCATTTATTCTGATCAACAGTAATGTACTGGGGCTGATTTTTGCCGGTCTGCTGATGCTGGCGGTGATCCTTAACTGCTTTATCGGGGTGATGGCCTCAACGCTGCCCGCGATGTTCCCGACCCATATTCGCTACAGCGCGCTGGCCGCGGCCTTCAACATCTCGGTGCTGATTGCCGGTCTGACCCCGACGCTTGCCGCCTCGCTGGTGGAGAGCACGCAGAACCTGATGATGCCTGCTTATTACCTGATGGTGATCGCGGTGATTGGTTTGATTACCGGTATTACTATGAAGGAGACGGCGAATCGCCCTCTCAAAGGCGCAACGCCTGCGGCATCGGATATCCAGGAAGCGAAAGAGATCCTCCGTGAGCACTACGATAATGTAGAGCAGAAGATTGAGGATATTGACGCCGAGATTGAAGAGCTGCAGAAAAAACGTTCCCGACTGGTGGATCAGCATCCACGCATCAATGAGTAACAAAAAACCCGCCGCTGGCGGGTTTTCTTTTATTAGCATCCTGCGGCGATGTAGTCGCCATTGGCGCTGATGGGGATCACCGTCAGGAACAGCACCGTCGCGAACAGGATCAGGACTATCCCTCCGGCTATTTTGACGGTCGGCACCAGCCATTTTAACGAGGCGCTTTCTCCGAACCAGGCCACCGTGCGTTCGCGGGCGTAACGTACAGCCAGTGAAAGCCCCATAATAGAAAGAGCGGTTCCCAGCGACATGGTCATGACTGCGGCCATCCCCCAGGTAACAATGCCCAGCGCGTTGGAGAACATCAGGATCATGATCGCCCCGCTGCACGGGCGTGCGCCGATCGCCAGAATTACGCCCAGACGAGTTTTCCAGTCGCCCTGCGTCAGGTCTGTACCTACGCCGTGATGGCCGCAGCCACAGTGTTCGTCGTGCTGATGAAGCGGCTTAATGGCAGAGACAGACATCCTGCGCGGGCGCAGGCTCTTCAGCGCCTGGTAAATGACAAATGCGCCGAATGCGCCAATAAGCACTGCGCTGACCTTCTCCACATACCAGCGGCTGGTACTGATATCCCCTGAGGCGAGGTTAAACCCTACCGCCAGGATAAAGACAAACAGAATGGCGCTGACGCCCTGCATCAGGCTGCCCAGGAAGGGGACGACCCGGGCGGCCAGCTCGCTTTCCTTATTGGTGGTCAGATAGGTCGTCACAATGAATTTTCCGTGCCCGGGGCCAATGGCGTGGAGTACGCCATAAAGGAAAGCCCCCGTTAACAACCATAATCCGCCGCTGTACTGGTGGTTATTCAACTGCAGCAGGTACATCACCAGATAGCGGTGCAGGGTAATTTGCGTGGCAAGACACCACTGGATAAAGGCGTTCCAGTGCGCATGCAGGGTAAAACCGGCAAAGAGAATTGCCAGCAGCATCAACCCAGCGGTAGGGAGACGCCAGTCACGGGTGAGGCGTTGTGTGGTCATGAAGCGGCCTGAACAGAGAAGAGTATTTGCCGCCAGTATAGTTGATCTTCCCGCTCAATTCGTGGGATCGCATTGGGATCCGTGCAGAATTGTGGATAACTTTGTGCATAAATGGGTATAAGGCGGGGTTTTGCTGGGGAATGCAGCAGTCAGTCATTTTTTTGCAACTTTTCGGTTGCGGTCGTTCGCGAACTCCCTATAATGCGCCTCCATCGACACGGCAGATGTGAATCACTTCACAAACAGCCCGGTCGGTTGAAGAGAAAAAATCCTGAAATAACGGGTTGACTCTGAAAGAGGAAAGCGTAATATACGCCACCTCGCAACGGTGAGCGAAAGCCGCGTTGCACTGCTCTTTAACAATTTATCAGACAATCTGTGTGGGCACTCAAAGTGACATGGATTCTTAACGTCCTCGGACGAAAAATGAATACCAAGTCTCTGAGTGAACATACGTAATTCATTACGAAGTTTAATTCACGAGCATCAAACTTAAATTGAAGAGTTTGATCATGGCTCAGATTGAACGCTGGCGGCAGGCCTAACACATGCAAGTCGAGCGGCAGCGGAAAGTAGCTTGCTACTTTGCCGGCGAGCGGCGGACGGGTGAGTAATGTCTGGGAAACTGCCTGATGGAGGGGGATAACTACTGGAAACGGTAGCTAATACCGCATAACGTCGCAAGACCAAAGAGGGGGACCTTCGGGCCTCTTGCCATCAGATGTGCCCAGATGGGATTAGCTAGTAGGTGGGGTAACGGCTCACCTAGGCGACGATCCCTAGCTGGTCTGAGAGGATGACCAGCCACACTGGAACTGAGACACGGTCCAGACTCCTACGGGAGGCA